>ERZ808046.13-NODE-13-length-251003-cov-8.221332_pt1 | contig 251003 bp, 197 predicted proteins | sample MGYA00380196_ERZ808046 | MGnify/ENA primary metagenome ERZ808046 (study PRJEB31490, sample SAMN06133421) | mouse gut metagenome | isolation source: Z6_2 | host: mice | place: China: Chengdu | collected 2015-05 ...
TTGCGTATCAATATATTACAAATTTATCCATTTTGCTTACTCGCAATTTTTCAAAATCCCCTCAATTAGAATCCCGAAAAAACTCTGGAAAAAGTTTCATCGCAGTGTTTCCAAAGTTTCATCGAAGTATTTCTTCGGAAACACTTCGATGGTACGGGGGAAATACTTCGATGATTCGGCGGAAATACTTCAATGAAACTTTGGAAAAGACGAAAGTGCGTCTTAAAATCGCTTTAGAGAAGATAAAATTTGTATATTCCATAAGTTTTATTGACAGAATTTCTTCTATTTCATTTGTATATATTTTTATATTAATCTGCGAGACAACGTTTTACGAAAAATCGTTTTCGCTTTTGCGCCGTACCCTTATCCTGCATGGAAATAAGCGATTCTCAGCGTTTTGGGAAATCAAAATGTCAGAAGTATCAAAATGATATTTTGGAGGAATTTGCATATTATCCGTCAAAAGCGTACTTTTGCAACTATCTTATTTGAATATACTTTTAAACACACTAAAAAAACATTGCAAAAGGATGACACAATCACCCCTCACAACCTCCAAAGGCTTCAGCAGAGCATTTTGGGTAAGCAGTACGGTCGAACTGCTTGAGCGCATGGCGTACTATGCCGTATTTATCGTTCTCACACTTTATCTTTCCAACATCTTAGGCTTCAACGATTTCGAGGCAAGTATGATTTCCGGTCTGTTCTCGGGCGGACTCTATCTGCTGCCCATCTTTGCGGGAGCGTATGCCGATAAAATCGGGTTCCGGAAGTCGATGATTATAGCCTTCGCGTTGCTTTCCGTCGGCTATTTGGGACTGGGGCTGCTTCCTACCCTGCTGGAAGCGGCAGGACTGGTGGAATATGGCGAGATCACCCGTTTCTCCGGACTGCCAAGCAGCGATAGCCGCTGGATGATTGTTCCCGTGCTGCTCGTCATCATGGTGGGCGGTTCGTTCATCAAATCCATCATATCGGGGTCGGTGGCGAAAGAGACCACGGAGGCAACCCGCGCACGGGGATACTCCATCTTCTATATGCTGGTGAACGTCGGCGCTTTCACCGGAAAGACGGTGGTAGACCCCTTGCGGAACCTCATCGGCGACCAGGCGTATATCTACATCAACTATTTCTCGGCCACCATGACGATAGTGGCATTGCTGGCCGTCATCCTGTTGTATAAATCGGCACATACGGCAGGCGAAGGGAAAAGTATGCACGAGATAGGCCAAGGCTTCCTGCGCATCATGACCAACTGGCGCCTGCTGATGCTTATCCTCATCGTCACCGGTTTCTGGATGGTGCAGCAACAGTTGTATGCCACCATGCCCAAATATGTGATACGTATGGCGGGCGAGACGGAAAAGCCGGGATGGATTGCCAACGTCAACCCGTTTGTGGTGGTCTGCTGCGTGAATTTCATTACCCGCCTGATGGCGAAACGCAGTGCCATCACTTCCATGAACATCGGTATGTTCCTGATTCCGGTTTCGGCATTGCTGATGGCGTGCGGCAACCTGCTGGACGGTGACATCATTGCCGGTGTGAGCAACATTACCCTGATGATGATACTCGGCATCGTGGTGCAGGCGCTGGCAGAATGCTTCATTTCGCCGCGCTACCTGGAATACTTCTCCCTGCAAGCGCCCAAAGGCGAAGAAGGGATGTATCTCGGATTCAGCCATCTCCATTCGTTCCTCTCTTCCATCTTCGGATTCGGACTGGCGGGCGTGCTGCTGACGGAATATTGCCCCGACCCTGCCCTGTTTGAAACGCACGAAGCCTGGGAGGCGGCAAGCGTCCATGCCCATTACATCTGGTATTATTTTGCGGCCATCGGACTGATAGCGGCGGTAGCGTTGTTCATTTTCGCCAAAACAACCGAATTCATCGACAAAAAGAAGAAAGCATAATCCTATATATTGCATACTTTTCGTATATTTGCCGTCACTTTTTTCAAAAGCGACGGCTTTTTATAATTAAAAGGATTGGCATGAAAGTAAGATTTATGAGCCTTGCCAGCGGAAGCAGCGGCAATTGTTATTATATAGGTACGGAAAAATATGGGATACTCATTGATGCCGGCATTGCGGCACGGACGATTAAGAAAGGACTGAAGGAAGCAGGCATCGGCATGGAGACGATACGTGCGGTGTTCGTGACCCACGACCACGCCGACCACATCAAAGCGGTGGGCGGACTGGGCGAGAAGCTGAACATTCCTGTCTATACGACGGCACGTATCCACGAAGGTATCAACCGGAGTTATTGCATGACGGAGAAGCTGCATTCGTCCGTCCGCTATCTGGAGAAGCAGCAGCCTATGCAACTGGAGGATTTCCGCATCGAATCTTTTGAAGTTCCCCACGACGGCACGGACAACGTGGGCTATTGCATCGAGATAGACGGAAAGGTGTTCTCGTTCCTCACCGACCTCGGGGAGATTACTCCCACTGCCGCACAGTACATCTGCAAAGCCAATTACCTGATATTGGAGGCCAACTATGACGAAGAAATGCTGCGTATGGGCACTTATCCCCAGTACCTGAAAGAGCGGATTGCCAGCCGCACCGGACACATGAGCAACATCGCCACAGCGGAATTTCTTGCAGAAAACATCACCGCCCGGCTGCGATATATTTGGCTTTGCCATTTGAGCAAGGACAACAATCATCCGGAACTTGCCTATAAGACCGTAGAATGGAAACTGAAGGAAAAAGGCATCATCGTCGGTAAAGATGTGCAACTCTGCGCCTTAAAGCGGACAACCCCTTCAGAACTGTATGAGTTTGAGTAAAAGATGCCCCAATGAATGACTTCTTCGATAAATGACATTGTTATTCAACACATCATCGGAGTTAATCCGTGTACCGGATGATGCGGTAGTGTTTATTGCTGCCGACAGGAATTACTCTGTCATAACAGTGGCAGACGGTAGCGAATATCTCCTGACCATGCAACTGGGGCAAATAGAACGGAGGATTTCCGAAATGGCAGATGCATCGGACAACCGTTTCATAAGAATAGGTAAGAGCTTGATTGTCAACAGCAATTATATTACATTTATAAATCCTGCACGCCAAAAGCTGGTTCTGTCCGATTGCCGGACATTCCGTCATGAGGTTTCTGCATCCAGAGAGGCTTTGAAGGTATTGAAAGATTTTATCGAAAAGGAGGCTGCAAAATGAGTCAAAGGCATAACGACATAGAAGACAATGAGATAAGGGTCATATCATCGGACGCTCATGCTAAAATTTCAGCTTTTGGCAAACGACGTAAAAGAATGCTGACCGTATGGTTGACAGTCGCCGCTTGTGTCATTGTAATCGGGATACTTTTATATGTATCGCTTAAATCCGACAATTCCGACGGGAAAGAGGATTTGTTCACTGTCGTAGAAAATGCCGATAGTAAGACTGCGGCAAATACAACAACAAGTTCTGCTGCCAAACAGAAAGGATATGTAGAAAAGACTGACATCACGGTAAACGGCATATCATTGTCCGTTTTCACACCACGGTCTGCAACCGCAAGATTGCAGACAGGTATTGAAACGCTTCAAGACACGGCTGCTGTTCTAGTCGTCCAGGCTGCCGATGTCAGAAAAGACAATGGCGAGATTGTCGGTACTTACGTATCGGAAGGCAACCTTGTCAGCAAAGGCCAATCAAAATCGGGCTTCTGTGCGATAATCAACGGAATCCCCATAATAGGCGTTTCCGATGCGACGCCCTACCTTGAACAGGCAATAGAGACAAACGGTTACTTCTTCAGGCAGTATCCGCTGGTAATGGGTGGGCAAGTCGTTGAGAACAAGCCCAAAGGTAAGTCCTTCCGAAAAGCCCTTGCGGAACGGAATGGCGAAACAACGGTGGTCATGAGCAAGACTCGATTGACATTCCACGAGTTTGCCCAAGCCCTTGTCGAAATAGGTGTTTCCAATGCCATATATTTGGTCGGTTCATCGACCTTCGGTTTCGCGATTGACCCAGCCGGTAACCGGATAGAATTTGGAAGCACCGAGACCAATACTTCCAAGAATATAAATTATATCGTTTGGGAATAAGAGGCTCTTAAAATTCGTTCATTTCGTACATTAAAACTCCGTTTCGTACACTGTCCGTCCAAACACTTTGTCGGACGGCTCCATTATGCGATATTTGCTTCATAAAAATACAGATTTATGAAGCATACCATTCATTCAACGGCTTGGCATCACAGCCTTTCCCTTCTGCCTTTAAGGAACTTAGCGGCAGTACTTTTTTTAATCATCCTCTTTTGCGGCTGTTCCCAAAGGGATGGCACACATTTCGAACATAAAGAAAAGAACAGCGTATATTACTGGAAAACGGTATTTGTACCCGATTCCGCAGATTATGTTTTCTTTCGCAAACATGATATTCAACGGATATACATGAGAATGTTTGACGTCTCTGTCGATACTGAGAACAAGGCAGACCATGCGCATACTTATCCGAATGCGACAATGAGAATTCCCGATGATACATTCAGCCAATTGAAAGATTCGTTTCCCGATATGGAATATGTTCCCGTTGTGTACATCACTCTTAATGCGCTGAAAGACGGTCAAGTATTCGGTATCGGGGATTTAGCACGGAACATAGTGATCAGGGTAAAGAATATGTGCTCATACAACGAATTTACCCATGTTGGCGGCTTGCAGCTTGACTGCGATTGGACTCAGACAACGGAACAGCCTTTTTTCGACTTATGCGATTCCGTCAGAGCGCAGATAAAGAAATTGGAACTGTCGTGGTCCATCAGTTCTACAATCCGGCTACACCAGCTTGCCCGACGGGTCCCTCCTGTGGATTATGGCGTGCTCATGGTCTATAACACAGGAAATTTCAATGACCCCGATGCGGACAATTCCATATTGAGCGAGAAAGATGCCCAACCCTATCTCAAATATCTGGAGAAATATCCGCTACATCTTGATGTCGCCTATCCCACTTATTCCTGGCAGCTTCTTTTCCGCGACCGTCGGTTTGTCGGACTTCTGAACGGCGTCGAGGTTGGCGATACCGCGAAATTCAGTCCAAGGACAATGAATACGCATATTGCTTTGACGGATATCCCATACAGAGAAACCGTGATTTACAAAGGCGATATTATACGGACCGAGCAGTCCGATTTCCACACGATAAAATCTGTAAAAGAGCTGATAGAGTCTTACTTAAACGATAAGCCCCACAGTTCTATCCTCTATCACTTTGAATTGAAAAACCTTTTAAAATATTCTGACAATGAAATCGCATACCTATTTAATACTGTTCCGAGTAAGTAACATCTTCATGCTTGTATCCGCAATGGTTTTACCGATAATGGCTTGCGGGCCGTACAATCCGATTATTCCCACACCTGAATTCTTCACTTCCAAGTGGAGCGGAAAGAGTAAAAAAGATTTTGAAAAGAAAGAAAATCTGCTGTTGTGGCAGCAGCTTACTTCTGAAAATATTCCTCTTAGCGAGATTGAGGAAGCTGTATATCAGGATAGTGCAGAAAAAATGCTTGGCATAATCCAGTATTCCAAGCCTCTCACCGAAAACCGATTCCACGTCTTCCTCAAAATCATGAAAGACGATGAAATCTTACATTTCTTATATAATGCAAAGACGTTGGAGGAGAGACGTGCCAATTTAAATTCTCCCTGGCATTACCCTTCTTCAAGGAATAGTGAAGCAACAGATGATTTCCAGGATTTAATTGATCGGTTTAAGAGTTATAAAGGGGAACGGCTACGCGACCGCTACGCCCTCCAGACAGTCAGGGCATTGTTTGCGTCACGCCAGTACGACAAGTGTGTGGAATATTATGATTCGGCATTCGCGAAGTTCCCCGAGTCCAATCTTTTCAAAAGAATGGCAATGGATTATGTGGCAGGCTGCTGGGCTCATCTTGGCAATCATGATACGGCCAACCGATATTTTGCGAAGACCGGCAACTTATGGTCGCTGCGGGTGGACGACCCTGTTTCATATATGGCAGACATAAATCCTGATAACGTTGAGTTGCTTGAATACCTGCAAAAGTGTTCTTCCGACTCTGCAAAAATCTGCAATCTCAAACCTGTTGCCGAAAAGGTCCTTAAAACCGCAAAAGTGAAAAACCGAGGCGATTGGGAATTTGCGCTGGCTTATATCGCAAGTGAATATCGTAATGATTACAAGGATGCAAGCCGCCATATAAGGAGAGGGTTGTCGGCTTCGTTTTCATCAGAAGATTTGCGGGACCATGCGGTTGCATACCGAATAAAATGCGATGCGGCGAATGGAACTTTATCTACGTTGCTTTCGGACTTGAAATGGTTTGAAAAGAAAATTGAGTTTCTGACTTCCGATACCAATGAATGGGACAGGATGCTTCGGAATATCGTTTATGTACATTGGGTACCCAAACTTTGGAAAGCAGGAAACTATTCCACAGCCATTCTCTTGTGTGGCTATGCCGACAACCTGTTCCGTTCTAGGCAAAGACACCCGCAATGGGATAATTCTTCCTCCTATCTATGTTTTGATGCAGTATACAGTATGGCTCTTTCTGAAATACATTGCAGCGAGCAATACGACAGTCCGAACGATTACAGCAATCTGTCGTTTCAGCTAATGGGTTCATTGCAATCTTCGCAGCTGATAGATGTATATCGGCAGATGGCGGCAGACACTCCTCTTTTCAGTTTCCTAAAGAGGTATGCCCGGACAGACAAAGATTATATCTACGAACTTATCGGTACCCTTGCACTTCGCGAAGAAAACTACGAGAGAGCCATGAAGTATTTCGCATCGGTATCAGAGAACTATCAAAAGACCATGAACATTTATAAAGACGGCTATTTGAAACGAAATCCTTTTGTCGCATACCCTACCAGGTGGGAAAGCCATACTTATGGAAACACGACATGGGAGTATGAGTATGGATGTTCCAACAAGAACTGTGAACAGGCATACAATCCATGCCATGCCAAATTGGTGTTCGCATCGAAAATGTATGGCTACCAACAGGACATGAAGAACGGGAAAAGCAGTGATGAACGCGGACTTGCCCGACTTCGGTATGCGATTGGGCGTCACAATTCCTTTGAAGAATGCTGGGCACTTACACAGTATTGGAGAGGAAGTTGCATTCCTTCATTGTTCTACCCGACATTGCAATATTGGGAGGAAAAATCCAATTCCTATTGTTTCCTTTACGACTATGAAGAAACTGTAGGGCATAAGAAAACCGAAGAACTGTATCAGAATGAATGCAAGGAAGCCATGGCAATGCTTCAATCCGATGAAGCCAGAGCCGAAGCCGAATATCTGTTCCGCAATGTACGGACTATTATCAAACATTATCCCAACACCTCAACAGCTAAAGTCGTGAGGACTTCTTGTGACAACTGGCATTCATGGCTATAGAGGTGTTTCGGAGCATTCATATTACGGTGTTTTCCCTAAACCCAGGCTGAAAATGCCGATTTCATCGAAAAAAAATAACAGGATTTATTTGTGGAATAAAATAAAAGGACTACCTTTGCACCTGCAAATAAGAAATCAACGTTGCACTCTTAGCTCAGTTGGTAGAGCAACTGACTCTTAATCAGTGGGTCCAGGGTTCGAATCCCTGAGGGTGTACTTAGAAAAAGGAACAACAAAAGTTGTTCCTTTTTTGTTATATATCCGTATTCTACTATTTTTGTGGCTGACAACAGATATTTCTAACATATAAAAAAATACACGCGATATGGATAAAAGTGCAAAGCAGGTTGTGGTTCTTCTGGCACACCCCGACATTAAAAACTCGCAAGCCAACAAAGCATTGGCAGACGCCATTCAGGATTTGGAAGAAGTGGCCATATACAATTTGTATGAGATGCGCCCTGAAGAAGCGTATGATGTGGACTTTTGGAGTAAGATTATATCCCAGGCATCGGTTCTTGTGTTCCAGTTTCCGCTGCACTGGATGTCGGCACCTTCTTTGTTGAAGAAATGGCAGGACGAGGTGTTCACCTATCTGGCAAAGACTCCTGCCGTGGCGGGCAAAGCGTTGCAATTGGCGGTTACCACCGGTTCCGAATGCAGCGCGTACCGCAGCGGCGGCAGGAACTGCTTCACGATAGACGAATTGTTAAGGCCCTATCAGGCAAGCGCCATACACGCCGGAATGGTATGGCAAACGCCTGTCGTCGCATATGGAATGGGGACGGCGGATGCCGGAAAGAGCATTGCGGAAGGAACGAACAACTATAAACGGAAAATAGAATCGTTTATTGGCGCCACTCACGCAGGCAGTGATTGGTAACGCCTACAGGGAAAGGACGTCCGGATGAACGAGCGTCATCGGAATGATATCCCTTTCGCTTGCAGCCTGTCAAAGTCCTCTTCGTGCATCCCTATGTCGTCCAGCGTACGGGCTTCATTGTGGTCGTTGAGGTATACCCTGGGCCTTTCGGTAAACGATTCATTTGTCACGGACAATGAATCGTTCCGATAGGGCGTCTCTATCCCACCCAACTCCAGCATGGTCTGGAAGAAAGACGCGCTGGATGAAACGTTTTTCCGCTTGTTCGTTTCCGCATTTCTGAAGAGCGCCGGATGATTCTGCCGGTAACCGTCGGACATCCATACCAGGAAAGGCACGTGTATCTGATAGTAGGATGGTACAGGCGACGCGTGCAGAAACAGGCGGCGGTCATCGTCGAAGATATCTTCTCCATGGTCGGAAGTGTAGAGCATGGCAACGTCCGTGTCCTGTTCCTGCAACATCCGGATAAGGCGCGCCAGAAAATCGTCCGTATAGCGGATGGAGTTATCGTAGGCATTCACCAGGTTATCCTTGTATTTCACTTCCGCATCCACCGGAAAATCGGGCAGGAAGAAAGCCTTGTCCGCCGGATAGCGCTCCCGGTAATTGAAATGCGAGCCGTAGGTATGAAGGACTATAAACTGCTTGGAAACATTCTTTGCCAACTCGGCGGCTACCAGTTCCAGAAGCTTGTCGTCGGACAAGTTGCGACTGGCATCTCTTCCGTCTTCTTTAATGAAAGCATACGTGTCGGCTTCCTTCCCGAAGAAATCGATGAAAGAACGGTTGTAGCGTTGGTTGGAAAAAAATGCCGTCTGAAACCCTGCCTCCTTGAATGCCGTAATGACACCTTTCTGCCGGTAGATGGCATTGAAGTCGTGGGCTGTCACCGGAGACATCAGCATGGGCACGCTTTTGTGGGTGGTGTTGGATTCGGTCAGCACGTGGCAGAAAGCTGTCAGCCCCTCTATGTGAGACAGCTTCGGGGTCGTTTCGCGGTTGTAGCCGTAAACCGACCAGTTGGCGGCACGGGAAGTCTCTCCTATCACCATGACATAAACCTCCCTGCCCGTTTCCGGATGGGAGGCTCTTGCCTGGTAGGTGAATCCCTTCGAGGTCTCGGCATAGCGTTGTGTCTGCGCGGTACGTTGAAAGGCAAGCGCGATGTTATAACATACGTTTGCCGGATACAAATCGGATTTCAGTTCATAGCGGGAATCGAACAGGTAGGCGGCCGCCAGCGACAAGATTCCTGCGGCCAACGCTATCCGGGCGTGTTTGCGCTCTCTTCGGATGAACTGTTCCGGCACTCTCCGCTTCTTGGTGACAGATGCCGTAGCCAGGCACAATGCCGGAATATACAGCAACACGACAATGGCAATGGCGGGAATCAGGTTATCCAGCAGCTCCAGGGCTTCATTGGGATTGGTCGTCACCAAATTGAGGAACATATCTACCGCGATAATAGACTGTCCGAAGAGGTATAGCAGCACAATCTGGAACGCCCCGAAAAACAGGAAAGGGAATAACATCCAGAAACTCCTGCCACAGTTTCTCGACCAACACATTATTATATAATAGAAAGAGAACGGCAACAACACATTGCATACTTTCGCCACCGGCGGCATAGGCTCCGTAAAGCATAGAACGACATTGGGCACTATCAGAATCGCCAGGAACAAATAGAACAAGTTCTCTTGGGCTTCCGCCCATTTTCGGATTTCTCTAAAAAGCTTCATCGATATCAAATATAAGTCCGGTCTGGTGTCTGCCAGACCCTTTGGACAAAGGTAGTCGTAAATATCCATATAGCAACGGTGCCGTCAGACTTTTTGTTTCCGTTTCTTCCGATTTACTGTCTACAATTTCTTAAGAATATCCACCTGTTTTACAAAACGCCGTTTTTTTGCGCTTTTTTTGTGCGTGTTTTATAAAAATGATTATATTTGCATAACCTATAAAAGTAGGTAACGAGATATTTTTCTATAAATACAGTAAAATCAAAGAAAGTAATTATGAGAAAGTTCAATTTGAAGATGGCTGCAACTGTAATGGTATGCGGCGCGTTTCTTTTCAGTTCATGTATCGGTTCTTTTGCCTTGCACGGTAAGTTGTTAAACTGGAACCAAGGTGTCAGCAATAAGTTTGTGAATGAACTTGTTTTTCTTGCATTCAACATCATCCCGGTATATGGCGTATGCTATCTGGCAGATGCCTTGGTCATCAACTCCATTGAGTTCTGGAGCGGAAACAACCCTCTGGCAAGTATCGGTGATGTAAAGAAAGTAAAGGGAGAGAACGGAAACTACCTGGTAGAGACGCTTGAAAACGGTTATTCAATCACTAAAGAAGGTGACGAAACCGCATCTATGGAGCTGGTTTACGACAAGGATTTGAATACTTGGAACGTAGTGGCAGACGGTGTCAGCACTGAACTGCTGCAGATGAACAACGACGGTACTGCACAGCTGACTTTGCCCAACGGTGAAGGAATGACCGTCACGCTGGATGCACAAGGTGTAGCCGCTGCCCGCCAGGCAACGATGGTGAACACTTATTATGCTTTCAACTGATAGCAGTGTGTCAAAACTCACCACGGATTACCCGGATTAGCACAGATTATTCTTTAAGTTCTTAATAACCAATCTGATTCAATCTGTGATAATCCGAGTAATCCGTGGTGAAAATCAATTATAACCTTACCCACATTCTTTGATTCTTCATCGTCAGCTCTCCGCTTAAAAAGGATATCCCACCGCAAAATGGAATGCGAAGTCACGGCTGAATTTCGGATGCAGCACAGGGAAATGCTCTCTCCGGGTCTCGTATACCGGATTGACAGCTTTCATGCCGCCATCGAAACGCAGCACAAAGAAGTCCAGGTCCAATCGTAGTCCCAGGCCGTAGGCTACGGCTATCTGCTTATAGAATTTATTGATTTCGAACTTGCCACCCGGCTGGTCTTTATAGTCGCGCAACGTCCAGATGTTGCCGGCATCCACGAAGACGGCTCCTCTGAATTTCCAGAAAAGGCGTGTGCGATACTCTATGTTTGCATCCAGCTTGACATCCCCCGACTGGTTCATGAAATTCCCGTCGCCGGGAAATACGCCCGGTCCCAGGTCTCGCACAGACCAGCCGCGTACACTGTTAGCGCCGCCCGAGAAATAGCGCTTCTCAAAAGGTACGATGGTGGCATTGCCGTAAGGTATGGCTATGCCGGCTCCCACATGGAACGCAATGGAGTTGCGATTATCTATAACGACGTTTTTGGCGAAATCAAAATCCCCTTTGACATATTGTGCGAAAGGGATGCTCAACAACGAGTATTCGCCGTCTTCATTCTTCTTCATATTCGCCATCTTGGCAAAAGCATACAACAGGTTGCCGGCCGACTCGAAATTGACACGGATGGAATATGAGTTGCCGATGATGGTATTGTTCATCAAAGCCTGTCCGGCGCTATTGTATGTATAACTGTATCCGGTACGGACAATCAGGCGGTCGTCGTAATTGTATTTCAAGATATAGTTTTGCTCCTTGTTCAGGAACCTGTCGCGGAACTCCTGCGAGATGGAAGGCATATACAGATAGTTAACGTCCAGCAAGTCGATGCGGTGTTGGGCACGCTGGTGCTGCATTCCCCATTTGTAGCTCCAGCCGGCAGAGGCGATAATCCGTGAAAATTCCGGGCGTATCTGATAATTGTATTGTATTCCGAATTCCGTGGTGGCGCGTATCCTTCGCCGGAAGTCATTGGACAGGAACGGGAAAAGGAAACGCGGGAAGTTGATGGTTGCTTCCGCTCCAAATTCGGTATAGTCTTCGTGGTTGTAGCCGCCTTGCAGACCGGATACGGCTTCGTATGCGCCACGTAGCTTGATCATAAATGTTTCGGAACCTTTGAACATATTCCGGTTCTGGAATGACACGGATGCGGCAGCGCCCAAGTCTCCCGCAGAGTTGGTCCCTTCAAGTTCGAACGACACGGACTGATATTTGCTTTTCGTCAGCATCACGTACGCATTCAGTCTGGCCGTATCGCCTGCCTGTGTCTCAAAGAAACGGATATTGGTATATTTCAATGCCTGCAAGCGCCCGAAATTGGAATAGGTGCGTTGCACGTCCGATTCATTGTACAGGCTTCCCGGTGTGATGCGTAAGTTGTTGGTCAGGACTTTCGGACGCAAATAGAGCTTGTCCTTGTAGTAGATGGGAAATCCCTTGTAGTGTATGGAGTCGTTGATTTCGATACTGCTCAAGGCCGATGATTCCAGCACGTTGTAGTCTGTTATGAAGTTCACCTTGTTGATGTAATATTGACGGTGGTTTTGCGTTGTATCGTTGCCGTGCGGCCGGAAAGGGGCCAGATGCATGGTGACATCCACCTGATAGGTGTTCCGCGCTGTATCTGCCGTATAAAAAATATACTCTTTGTTGAACCTGTAATATCCGTTGCGAAGCAGATTGTCTGTAATGCGCTGGCGTTCTGCATCCAGACGGTTCACATCGAAATACATACCTTCGGTCAGATAGGTGTCCGCCGAATCCAGCCGCATATACTCTCTGATTTTCTCATCCTTGATGTCGTATTTGAGCGAGCGAATCTTGTAAGGCTTTCCGCTGGAAACCTTATATGTGAGCTTCAGTTTCTTCTTTTTTATGCGTGCCACCGGTTCTACGGAAGCACTCATATACCCCATGTTTTGTATGGCTTTGGTCATTTCTTCTCCGGAGCGTGCAGTCTCCTCGGCCTTGTAGATGACCGGGGCATCTCCCAGCCGTCGCAGGGTACGGTTTATCCAGCGCGTGGAGTCTCTGCCCGACCAGTTATAGATATACAACTGTGTCTTTATCAGGCTGAACCATTTGGCATTCGGGTTTTGGCGGACATACATCGAAAGGCTGGAAGGCTTGATTTCCTTGTTGTCCGTCTGTATGCGCACTTCGTCCAGCAGGCATGAACCTTCCGGCACATATTTGGTGGCAGAACATGAGGTCAATAAGAGCACGGTAATGACGAGCAGTGCGTAGCGAAAGCCTTTCTTCATACTATGTTATTAATTGCGCATAAATTACCGCAAATATACGAAAAACTCATTCATATACGGATGGCTTTGGCAGGAATAATGCAAAATTTATTATATCCTTACCTACAGACGTTACTGAAGAATAATACCCGTTTTTTGTGGATTTCCGAGATATTTGTGCTACTTTTGTACCGTGTGACAACAATAGATACACATGGAAATCAAGTTCGACAAAAAATATTTGGAGGAGTTGTACTTCAACGGGAAGACATCCGACAAGAAACATCGTTTCCAGCCGCAAGTCATTGCAAAATATCGCAAGACGGTAGATTTGCTGGAATCGCTGGCTATGGTCGAAGACCTTTACCGCTATCATTCATTGCATTATGAAGCGTTGGTGGGCGACAAGGCAGGATTGGAGTCTGTCCGGGTGAACGACCAATACCGCATCGAGTTCAAGACGACGAAAGTGGTTTCCGAAGTTGTAGTCACCTTATGTAATATTATTGAATTGTCAAACCATTATAAATAGGAAACAGTCATGGCAAACGTAAAATTCGGATATACGCCGACACATCCGGGCGAAGTGCTCAAGGATGAGATAGAATACCGCAAGATTTCACAGCGCAAGTTGGCGGAGCAGATGGGGATGTCCTACAAGGTACTGAATGACCTGCTGAACGGACGTCGGGCGTTGACCGTTTCCACCGCCATGATGTTTGAAGCGGCATTGGACGTTCCTGCCGATTCATTGATGCGGCTGCAACTGAAATACAATATGCAGCAGACCGCCAGTGACAAATCGTTCATGGAACGCTTAAACCAAATCAGAAAATACGCGGCGTTGCTGTAAGCTCGGGAATTTACGGCAAGAAAAAAGGTTTTCGTAGTTGGAGGCCGTAGGAAAAGCCATTTGATACAAGTTGTGGGAATAGCAGCCCACGCTATATGCGTGAGAACCACTATGCCTTTCTCTTGTATCTTAGTTGTGAAATTTCCTACGTTTCCAACTACAAGATAAGCATAACGCTTCTTAGTTAACTATGTCAAGAAAGGAATCTCATCCAATCCATTGCAGAGATAATATTATTTTGCTAAATTGAAGAACAATTTTGCTGATTAATTTGTGGAAACTATAATGGGAACAACTTACTACATTTGCTTGTTTATCTACAACATAAAAAACGTTGCTTTTTGTTGAGCAATCATATGGTCTGTATCCCCTCTTCTCCAGTCTGAAGATGTTGAGGTTTTGGCGCATACATTTTTTATAAGAAATACGGAATATTGTGCCTTTTTACAGAAATTTCTTTAGGAACCTGCTCGTGTTCATTGCCGATGGCCGGAGAAAATAGTCTGAACTATCAGAAATATAGAAATAATCGCGTATTTTTGCCCCGTAAAATCAGACGACTTATGGCACTAAGCAAGAATAGAATCAAATATATCCGTTCGCTGGAGTTGAAAAAGAACCGCAAGGCGGAGAGAGTGTTTCTGGCGGAAGGTCCGAAACTAGTAGGCGACTTGTTGGGGCATTTCCGTTGCCGCTTCCTGGTGGCGACTGCCGAATGGCTTTCCGCGCACAGGCAGTTGGCGGTGGAAGATGTGACCGAAGTTTCCGAGGAAGAACTCTCGCGCGCCAGCCTGCTGAAGACTCCCCAGCAGGTGCTTGCCGTGTTCGAACAGCCGAACGAGGCGATGGACGCCTCCGTCATAAGCCGTTCCCTCTGCCTGGCACTGGACGACGTGCAGGACCCCGGCAATCTGGGCACCATCGTCCGCCTTGCCGACTGGTTCGGCATCGAACATATCTTCTGCTCGCCCAATACGGTGGATATATACAATCCCAAGAGCGTGCAGGCAACCATGGGAGGAATCGCACGGGTGAAACTGCACTACACTTCCCTGCCCGACTTGATTGGTTCGTTGAAGGAGATACCGGTGTACGGCACTTTCCTTGACGGAGAGAATATGTATACGCAACCGCTCTCGGCCCACGGACTGATAGTGATGGGCAATGAAGGCAACGGCATCGGACGCGAAGTGGAACGGCTCATCAACCGGAAACTGTACATTCCCAACTATCCGGCAGCGCGCGAGACTTCCGAATCTTTGAATGTTGCCATCGCTACCGCAATAGTCTGTGCCGAGTTCCGGCGACGGGCAGCATCGTTGTGATGTCAAAATCGGAGAAATAGACAGGAAAGAGTTTGCGACTCCCGTCAATAAAGGGCGGCGGAGTCTTTAATAAATTCTGCGAGAATTTTAGTAAAATTCTCACAGAATTGTAGTAAAATTCTGCGGGCATTTTACTACAATTCTGAAAGTTGCTTTTTGGAGAGGATTTTATGTCAAGTTCTTTCAACGTTTCCTGTGTCAGAAGGACGATTGCTCCAGGCAGCCATTCCACGTTTTCCAGCTCCTCGGTTATTGGAAAAATACGTACAACTCTCCCCTCTTCCGTCTCTACCGCATACTGTTTCAGGTAGCCACCGTAGGCTGGCAGGAACAAAAAATGTGAGGCGAAGCGTTTCATTGCTTTTCAACGGTTTGGTGCAACCTCGGACGCGGGCGCATTCCGGGACGGTGGCGGACAGTGTCTTTCTCTTCGCCCTGCTTCTTTAGCTCTGCAGGAGCCGGAAGCGGTTCTATCTTTGTTGCCGCAGCGGTTGTTTCAAGTGTGTCTTTCGGAGTGTCGAACAGCTTATCCTTGGCATGGTAGCGCATCAGGCTGATGCGGTCTGCCAGCACGCTCTCCTGCCTGGATGCTTGTGCAGGATAATAGATGAAACCGCGTATCTCCTTGATTTCTCCCAACGTATCGGCCGACAATGAAAGGGTTTCCATGCCCGACCGCCTTATTTTCAGCATATCGTTCAGGGTATCTTTGGCATAAAGTATCTGCATTGCCATCACGGGGGTGTGCAGGCTGTCGGGCGTCCCGTTCAGGAAACGGAAACGGACCGTCCACCGCAATGTATCCCTTTCCTTGAAATTAGTGTCCGAAGGAAGTGCGAATGCCAGTTTGTTGTTCAGCGGCATTCCGGTCAGGTGATAGATATGTTGCCCTATCCAGACGTCCACGCTATCGCCCGGAAGGGATTCCTTGGGCTTGTTGTCGCGCAGGGCTATCAAATGGTTGATGCCGTCTCTTTCGGCTTTCAGCCGTTGGTTCACTTTCTCGTAGACTTTTGTCAGGACATCCGGGTGGCGGGCATACCACACCATGGTGGTATCGAAATCGGCTTGGGTGATGCCGTGCTTCTTGTATACCGATTCAATGTACAACACGCGTTTGTAGTTTTCGCTGTAAGGCACCTCCTCTCCCATCGCCTTTGCGATGTGGAAGTCGTAAAGCACGTTTTCCATTTTGGCATCCGGCATGACCGTGTTGGGCCTTTTCACCTGACACGCCGCCACGCCGAATGCCAAAAGGATTGCGCTATACCATTGAATCCGTTTTCCCCTTTTCATGATTGCTTGATGACATGATAGGAATCGTTCAAATACTTGCTGTAGAAGAGCAGCAACGCTATGATGCCGCAACTGATTGCCGCATCGGCGAAGTTGAAAATCGGGCTGAAGAAGATGAAATGTTTTCCACCGATGAATGGCATCCATGCGGGCCAGTCCGTCTCAATGATAGGGAAATAGAACATATCGACCACCTTTCCGTAGAACAACGGAGCGTATCCGCCGCCTTCGGGCATGAAAGTAGCCAGTTGTGAATAGGTACTTTCGTTGAACAGCACTCCGTAGAACACGCTGTCGATGATATTACCCAACGCCCCTGTCAGAATGAGCGAGACACAGACAATGAACCCTGTCTTCATGCCCTGCTTTACGAACCTGTAGAGGAACCAGCCTATCACTCCTACCGCAACAATCCGAAAGGAAGTGAGGAACAGTTTCCCGAACAGCTCCAGACCGAAAGCCATACCGTTGTTTTCGGTAAAGTAGATGTAAAACCAATCGGTGATGCGTATGCTCTCATGCCAATACATCTGTGTCTTGACAATCACCTTAATCAACTGGTCGATAATCAGCACCGAAAAAATGACGAGCAGGGCTATCCGCCCTTTCGTGAAAAAGTTCTTCATCCCTTATTTCTTGCCGTTGTTTTTAGCTTCGATGCTCAATGTCGCATGAGGCACTGCACGCAAACGTTCGGCAGGAATCAGTTTGCCTGTTTCGCGGCAGATGCCATACGTCTTGTTTTCGATGCGCACCAAAGCGGCTTGCAATCCTTGGATAAACTTCAGCTGACGCTGTGCCAAGCGCGTGGTCTCTTCCTTGGACAACGTGTTGGCCCCTTCTTCCAAAACCTTGTATGTAGGGGATGTGTCGTCGGTGTCATTGCCGTCCGCACCTGTCAGGCTGGCCTTCAGCAAATCGTAATCGCGTTGCGCCAACTCTAACTTTTCCATGATAATGGCGCGGAACTCTTCCAGTTCCGCATCCGAGTATCTTGTCTTTTCTGCCATAATCTCTTTACGTGTTTAAATCGTTAGTATTAATTGTTTATTCTTTCACGACGCTTACATACAGTTTGAAATCGTCGAACTCAAGTTCTGTAGCGCTTTCCACGTTGTCTGTCAGCGTCAGTGAGGTTCCTAAAACCTGGTTACAAATATAGCCTTTATATTCATTTACCGCATCATCTGTTTGCGGATTTTTGGATAATGTAATCTTTATTTTGTCCGTTATCTCAAAACCGCTCGATTTGCGGATGTTCTGGATACGGTTCACCAGTTCGCGGGCAATGCCTTCGCGACGGAGCTCTTCGGTGATGGTGACTTCCAGCGCTACGGTCAGCTTGCCTTCATTGGCTACCAACCAACCCGGAATGTCTTCGCTGAAGATTTCCACATCGGACGTTTCGATGACAGCTTCCGTACCGTCCAGTTGCAGTGTATACGCACCGTTCTTTTCCAACTCGGCGATGGCCTCCTGCGGCATTTCGGCTACGGCTGCGGCCACTGCTTTCATCTGCTTGCCGAACTTCGGCCCGAGTTTCTTGAAGTCGCACTTCACCCGCTTCACCAGCACACCGGCGGCACCATCCACGAACTTGATTTCCTTCACGTTCACCTCGTTCATGATAAGCGTCTTCACCGCTTCGATGTGGGCGCGTTGTTCTTCGTCCACCACCGGAACCATGATGCACTGCAACGGCTGGCGCACCTTGATGTTCACCTTGCGGCGCAAAGCCAATACCATCGAGGTGACATCTTGTGCCATCTGCATACGTGCCTCCAGTTCCTTGTCTATCTGTTCCTCCTTGCTCTCGGGGAATTTTGCCAGATGGACGGAGACGGCGTTGTCGCGTCCGGTGGCCTCTGTCAGGTCTGAGTAGAGCATATCGGCATAGAACGGTGCGATAGGCGCCATCAGTTTGGCTACGGTCTCCAGACAGGTGTAGAGCGTCTGATAAGCGGAAAGCTTGTCTTGCGTCATGCCGCCGCCCCAGAAACGCTTACGGTTCAGGCGAACATACCAGTTGGAGAGGTTGTCGTTCACGAAGTCCGAAATCAAACGTCCCGCCTTGGTCGGCTCGTATTCGTTGTAGCAGTTGTCCACTTCCTTCACCAGCGTGTTCAGCACGGAGAGTATCCAGCGGTCTATTTCCGGACGCTCCGCCATCGGCACGTCGGCTTCGCGGTATTCGAACCCGTCTACGTTGGCGTAGAGGGCGAAGAACGAATACGTATTATATAAGGTACCGAAGAATTTGCGGCGCACCTCTTCCACTCCGTCTACATCGAACTTCAGGTTGTCCCACGGCGAAGAGTTGGTAATCATGTACCAGCGCAAGGGGTCGGAGCCGTACTTCTCGATGGTGGAGAAGGGGTCTACGGCATTGCCCAGGCGCTTGGACATCTTGTTGCCGTTCTTGTCGAGCACCAGACCGTTGGATATGACAGCCTTGTACGATATGCTGTCGAACACCATGGTGGCAATGGCGTGCAGTGTGAAGAACCAGCCGCGTGTCTGGTCCACGCCTTCGGCGATGAAGTCGGCAGGATATACCTGATGTCTGTCCAGCAGTTCCTTGTTCTCGAACGGATAGTGAATCTGCGCATAGGGCATGGAGCCGGAGTCGAACCATACGTCAATCAGGTCCGATTCGCGCTTCATCGGCTTTCCGTTTTGGGCAACAAGGATGATGTCGTCCACGTAGGGACGGTGAAGGTCTATCTTGTCGTAGTTCTCCTGCGTGTACACGCCCGGCTGGAAGCCTTTCTCCTTGTAGGGATTGGATGCCATCAGACCGGCGGCTACGGATTTCTCTATCTCGTTGTAGAGTTCTTCTACGGATTCGATGCACTTCTCTTCGTCACCTTCTTCCGTGCGCCAGATGGGCAGCGGCGTGCCCCAATAGCGCGAACGGCTCAGGTTCCAGTCGTTCAGGTTCTCCAGCCACTTGCCGAAGCGTCCCGTACCGGTGCTTTCCGGCTTCCAGTTGATGGTCTTGTTCAGTTCCATCATGCGCTCCTTGCAGGCGGTGCTGCGGATGAACCAGCTGTCCAGCGGGTAGTAGAGCACGGGCTTGTCCGTACGCCAGCAGTGCGGGTAGTTGTGCACGTGCTTCTCTATCTTGAATGCCTGGTTGGCGGCTTTCATCATCATGCAGATGTAGATGTCGAGCGTCTCGGCTGCCTGTGCGGCCTTTTCGTCATACTTGCCGTCGACGGTGAACTGCGGGTCGTAGGCGTTCTTCACCCAGCGTCCCTGGTACTCTTTGTAAGCGTCTACATCGACACACTCCTGCACGAACCGCTCGTCCAGCTCGTCCAGCATATAGAACTTGCCGGTGAGGTCTACCATCGGGCGGGTTTCGCCGCGCTTGTTAATCATGAACAGAGACGGGATGCCTGCCGCACGTGCCACGAAAGCATCGTCCGCACCGAACGTAGGAGCGATGTGCACGATACCCGTACCGTCTTCGGTGGTCACATAGTCGCCCGAGATGACGCGGAAGCCTTTGTCGCTGACCGTCCAATTACCGTCGTTGTCCACGTCTACCGGTTTCACCCACGGGATGAGCTGTTCGTATTCCATGCCCACCAATTCGGGGCCTTTGTATTCGCCTACCACCTTGAACGGTATCAGCTTGTCGCCCGGCTTATAATCCTCTAATGCAATACCTTCCGCTTTTTTGTTGAAGTGGGTATAGAGCAGTGCTTTTGCCAAGACTACTGTCATCTTCTCGCCCGTATAGCCGTTGTAAGTCTGTACGGCAACGTAGTCTATCTTCGGGCCTACGCAGAGGGCGGTGTTGCTGGGCAATGTCCAGGGAGTCGTGGTCCAGGCAAGGAAGTAAGGAGTTCCCCATGCTGCCATTTCGGGCTTCGGGTTCTTCATCTTGAACTGCCCCACTACGGTGGTATCCTTCACGTCGCGGTAGCAGCCGGGCTGGTTCAGTTCGTGCGAGCTGAGTCCCGTTCCCGCAGCGGGAGAATAGGGCTGGATGGTGTATCCTTTATAAAGGAGCCCTTTCCGGTGAAGCTGTTTCAGCAACCACCACAAGGTTTCGATGTAACGGTTGTCGTAGGTGATATAAGGGTTCTGCATATCTACCCAATAACCCATCTTGCGCGTCAGTTCCTCCCACTCCTTGGTGAATTTCATCACGTCCTTGCGGCAGGCTGCATTGTATTCGGCCACGGAAATGGTCTTGCCGATGTCCTCTTTGGTGATGCCAAGCGCTTTCTCCACACCCAGCTCCACGGGCAGACCGTGCGTGTCCCATCCTGCTTTACGTTTCACCTGAAAACCCTTCATGGTCTTGTAACGGCAGAAAATATCCTTGATGGAACGAGCCAGCACGTGGTGGATGCCCGGCATACCATTGGCGGAGGGAGGTCCTTCGAAAAACACGAAAGAAGGACAACCTTCACGTTCTGTCATACTCTTGGCGAAAACCTGGTTTTCGTCCCATTTCTTCAACACGTTCTTGTTTATTTCCGAAAGGTCAAACTTTGGATGTTCGGCAAATTTCTTACCCATTTCTGTATATGATTTTACTATTTTATTTTTAAAGCCGCAAATTTACAAAAAACTTAGAGAAAAGAGATTTTTGAGCAAAAAAAACGCGCTTCCGATGCTATAAATGCAACGCAAACGCAACAGGTTCAAGGAGGTTTCTACAGAAATGCCCTGAACGGGATATCGCCATCAGGCTATCAGTATGATATGTTTTTGCCGATTTTGCTTTCTCGGAAACTTTCAAGTCAGCGCAAACCGGCAGCGTGGAAAAAAGTTCCGGAAAGTTTCATCGCAGTGCCTTCAAGGCATCAAAGTGCCACTTCGGGGATGTCAAAGTGCCACTTCGAGAAAACCGCCCTACGACACCTCCTGAGACGGCATCACGAAGTGGCAATGTCAATGTCAGACTTCGAGATTGTCAATGTCAGACTTTGACGATGTCAATGTCAGACATTGAGGACGTCAAAGTCTGACTTCGGGAAACCCGTTGCAAAATCACCAGTCGCTAATCGCTATAGCACTAATCAGGATGATGATTTTACTTGCTGCGTTTCCACAGGTTCGTCATCTCTTCCAGCGTCTTTCCTTTGGTTTCGGGAACGAGTTTCCAAACGAAAATGGCGGCTACCACACAGATAATGCCATAGAGCGCGTAGGCAAACATATGCCCGAACTTATCTCCCATCTCTCCGAGACGCATATTGTACATCGGCAGGAACGTGGACGAGACGATAAAGTTGAAAATCCATTGGAACGCCACCGCGATTGCCACTGCAGCGCCGCGAATGGTGTTCGGGAAGATTTCGGCTATCAGCACCCAGCAGATGGGACCCCAGCTGAACATGAACGAAGCGCTGTAAATCATGATACTGAGAACGGATATGATTGCCGGAAGTCCTGTCACGATGTTGCAGAGCGCCACGCCGAAGGCGCCTATCGCCATACCGATGGAACCGGAAATGAGCAACGGCTTGCGCCCCCACTTCTCCACCGTGAATACGGCAAGCAGCGTGAACAGGATGTTGACGATGCCCATAAGAACCGTCTGCACCATCGGGTTGGCCATGCCCATCGTGCCGAATATGCGCGGCGCAAAGTAAAGAACCGCGTTGATGCCGACCGCCTGCTGGAATACACTCAGCATGATGCCGATAAAGATGACCATCCAGCCGTAGGTGAAGAGCCTTTCGGTCTTTTCCTCGGTGGTCGCCTTGATTTCCGCAAGGATGGCTCTTGCCTGGGAAACGCCGTTGATGCGGCTCAATACATCCAGCGCTTTTTCATCCCTGCCACACATGGCGAGGTAGCGCGGGGTTTCGGGAACAAGCAATACCAGCAGGGCGAACAGTCCGGCAGGGACAGCCTCGCTTACGAACATCAGACGCCAGCCGGTCTCTGTGGTCCATGCGGCCGCCTCGGGGTTCATAATCTGGTTCACTCCGTTCACCAAGTCGATTACCGGATTGGCGTGGCTGCCCAAAATCAGGAAGTTGACGAAGTAGACCACCAGCTGGCCGAAGATAATGGCAAACTGGTTCCACGACACCAGCGTCCCGCGAATGTTGCTCGGGGCGATTTCGGCAATGTACATCGGGCAAATGGCGGATGCAAGCCCGACACCGATGCCGCCCAACACTCGGTAAAGATTGAATGCGACCAAGAGTGAATAGGAAGGAACACCCTGCTCGAAGAACAGGAACTCCGGACAATACGAGCCCAGCGCCGACAAGAAGAACAGGATACCAGCCAAGAAGAGGGAGTTTTTGCGCCCCAGCCTGGATGCGAAGAAACCGGAAAGGGCACTACCTATGATGCAGCCTATCAGCGCACTGGACGATGTGATGCCGTGCAACGCGTCTGTGTACTCAAAATCAGCACCCATGAAGAAGGCTTGAAGCCCTTTTTCGGCGCCGGAGATGACCGCCGTGTCGTAACCGAAGAGCAGGCCGCCGATGACAGCCACGAGCACGATGGAGAAGAGATAGAGTTTACTACCTTTTTCTGTATAATTCATGATATTATTAATTTAAGTTTCGCATATCGTTGATATGCTGTCAGTAAACAAGTTAACAAGGCTACAAGGAGAAACGGAAGAACCTTGTACACTTGTTCACTTGTACACTTGTGCACTGAAAGCAAGTTCAAGAACTTGCGGAACTTGAGTTATTAAATTGAGAATTAAAAATTGAGAAATCGAAAGGGTGTGTCTGAGAAATCAGTTCCGACACACCCTCATTCTACAGCCATCAGCAGTACATGGCGACGATTGCCTCATACAGTTCCTGCTTGCCGCTGGTCTGCTTCGGCTCGCCGTTGGCTTTGGCGTAGGCGACCACGTCTTCCAGCGTCAGCTTGCCTTCTTCAAACTCCTTGCCCTTGCCGCTGTCGAACGAAGCGTAGCGGTCGGCAAGCATCTTCTTGTAAGGAGACTCTTCGAGCAGCTTGGCTGCGCTTTCAAGGGCACGTGCCATGGCGTCCATACCGGCAATGTGGGCGATGAAGATGTCTTCCAGGTCGGTAGAGTTGCGACGGGTCTTGGCATCGAAGTTCGTACCGCCGTTGCCGAAGCCGCCGTTGCGGATAATCTGCATCATGGCCTGAACCAACTCGTAGTTGTCGATAGGGAACTGGTCGGTATCCCAGCCGTTCTGATAGTCGCCACGGTTGGCATCGATAGAACCCAGCATACCGTTGTCCACGGCTACGGCAAGTTCGTGCTCGAAAGTATGGCCTGCCAGCGTGGCGTGGTTCACTTCGATGTTCACCTTGAAGTCATTCTCCAGACCGTGCGCTTTCAGGAAGCCGATAACGGTTTCCGTGTCTACGTCATACTGGTGCTTGGTGGGTTCCATCGGTTTCGGCTCAATCAGGAAGGTGCCTTTGAAGCCGCGTGCACGGGCATAGTCGCGTGCGATGGTCAGCATCTGCGCCAAATGTTCCTTCTCGCGTTTCTGGTCGGTGTTCAGCAGCGACATATAGCCTTCACGTCCACCCCAGAACACGTAGTTCGCACCGCCCAGTTCGATGGTTGCGTCGATGGCATTCTTGATTTGAACGGCTGCACGTGCCACTACGTCGAAATCGGGGTTGGTAGCCGCACCGTTCATGTAGCGTGCATGGCCGAACACATTTGCCGTGCCCCACAACAGCTTGATGCCGGTTTTTTCCTGCTTCTGCTTGGCGTAAGCGACGATGGCCTTCAGGTTGGCTTCATACTCTTCGATGGTGTCCGCTTCCGCGCAGAGGTCCACATCGTGGAAACAGTAGTATTCGATGCCCATCTTCTGCATGAACTCGAAACCGGCGTCCATCTTGTTTTTGGCAGCCTGCACCTTGTCGGCATCGCCGTTCCATGGGAATTGTTTCGTGCCGCCGCCAAACTGGTCGCCACCTTCGGCGCAGAGCGTGTGCCACCATGCCATAGAGAACTTCAGCCAATCTTTCATCTTTTTGCCCATAACGACCTTTTCCGCATCATAGTAGCGGAATGCCATCGGGTTCTTACTCTCTTTACCTTCGAATTTGATTTTTCCAATTCCGGGAAAATACTCTTTTGTTACCATAAGATTTTAATGTATTAATGCGAGGAATGTGTTAATGGGCTAATAAGCAAATGTGCTAATCAGGCGGACACATTCATCACGGGGTTAATTAATTATTTATTTAATTATCTATTTCATTCAGTCATTGTGTCTCATGCCACAAGCAATTATCGCATTATCATATTGGCACATTGACACATTAATCTGTCTTTCCAGCGTGTATAAGCATCGGCGTACGCCTGGCGGTCGGCTTGTGAGGGTTCTATCACTTCCAGCTTTTCGAGCGTGGCAAAGGCTTCGTTGTTGTCTTTGTAGATACCGGCCCCGATGCCCGCCCCTTTGGCGGCTCCAACCGAGCCGTCAGTGTCGTAAAGCTCGATGACGGCTCCCGTCACGCCTGCCAGCGTCTCGCGGAACAACGGGCTGAGGAACATATTTGCCTTGCCGGCATGGATCTTCTGTACGGGAATACCCATCCGCTCCATGATGTCGATGCCGTATTTGAAGGAGAATACGATGCCCTCCTGCGCGGCACGGATGATATGTTGCTTGCCGTGCTGGTTGAAATTGATTCCTTGGATGGAACAGCCTGTCTCCTTGTTCTCCAGCATACGCTCGGCGCCATTGCCGAAAGGCAGGATACTGATGCCCGCGCTACCGATAGGCGCTTGTGCAGCAAGCGCATTCATGTCGCTATAAGAGATGCCTTCGGGGGCGACGGTACGCTTTATCCACGAATTGAGGATGCCCGTGCCGTTGATACACAAAAGCACTCCGAGGCGGGTTTGCTCCGCCGTATGGTTGACGTGTGCGAACGTATTGACACGCGACTTTGGGTCGTAGTTCACTTCCCCGTTCACTCCGTAGACAACGCCCGATGTACCTGCCGTAGACGCAATCTCGCCGGGATTGAATACGTTCAGCGAGAGGGCATTGTTGGGCTGGTCGCCTGCACGGTATGTGATGGGGGTACCCTCTTTCAGTCCCAACTCCTGTGCGGCGGCAGCGTTGACGCGTCCTTGCTCGGAGAAGGTCGGCCTGATGTCGGCTATCAGCGAACGGTCGAAACCGTAATGTTCCATCAGGAAGTCCGCCACCCGGTTGTTTCTGAAGTCCCAGAACATTCCTTCGGAGAGTCCGGAGACGGTTGTGCAGATTGTGCCGCTCAGTTTCATGGCGATGTAGTCGCCCGGTAGCATAATCTTGTATATCTTTTCGTAGACAGACGGTTCGTTCTCCTTTATCCAGGCAAGTTTGGATGCCGTGAAGTTGCCCGGAGAATTGAGCAGGTGCGAAAGGCATCTCTCCTCCCCTAACGTCTCGAACGCCTTCTGCCCGTAAGGCACGGCTCTGGAGTCGCACCAGATGATTGCGGGACGCAGCACATTCAACTCCTTGTCTACGCATACCAGCCCGTGCATCTGGTAAGAGATGCCGATTGCCTTGATGTCTGCGGCATCCACGTGCGCTTCCGCCAGTACGGCTTGCGTTGCCAGCTTCAAGTTTTCCCACCACTTCTCCGGATGTTGTTCCGCCCATCCCGGTTTCACTGCAATGATTTCCGCTTCCGTCTTCGGGAAGAATGCGGAAGAGACGCATTTGCCGCTTTCCGCATTTACCAGGCTCGCTTTCACGGACGAGCTGCCGATGTCATATCCTAATAAATACATGATAAGATTTATGATTTATGAATTATAAATTTTGAATTATGAATTTTGATTTCAGACAGATTCGTTCCGCATGGAATTCATAAATCATAAATCTGAAATCATAAATCCTTTCACCGCCTTACCTTATTATATATCTTCTTGTCGAAGCGGTAATATCGCGCCGCCCGGTGGGCAACCCCCTGTTGCTTCTCTTCCAAAGGGACAACATACTCCATCAGGGCTATCTTCTTGTGGAAATTACGCACGTCAATCTGTTTTCCGTATAAGAGTTCGTACAGCGTACGGAGCTGGGATGCGGTGAATTTGCGCGGCAGCAAGTCGAACAGCGAGGACGGATTGAACTCCACATACTGGCGTATGTAGGTCATCGCCTCCTTTATAATAAGATTGTGGTCGAAGGCCAGAGCCTTGATGTCCGGCAGGGCAACCCAACAAGCCTGGTAATCATCCAAATCGCGGTTCAACGCACGGTCTATCTTTACCAGCGAGAGGTATGCAATGGTCACGATACGTTCCACCTTCGATTGCATCGCGCGCTCCAGCCAATGCACGTCCTTGGGGTCTTTAGTCCGGTCTTTGGAACCGAATGCCTTGAACTGCATCAGGTTTACGTTTTTAAGTCCCGTCAGTTCGTTCAGCACCCGTTGGGCGGCTTCGTCCAGGTCTTCATCCATATAAATCAGGCTACCGGGCAACTTCATGTCATGGAAGACTTCTCCCTCTTCTTCTCCGGCGCGCTTAATCAGCAAGACCTTCAGTTGTTCTCCGTCAAAGCCGATTACGACGCAGTCTACAGAGATATGATTGTTTGCCAACGGTATGTTTTGTTCCATGTTCTGCATAATATTTTTGTTTAAGCGCTGCAAATATAGCGATGTTTTTCTAATATACAATGATTGGAAATATATTTTTGAAGTGTTATAAAGCATTATTCTACAAATATATACATATCATATATCATACAATATCACATCACTGTCTTATCATATAAAATACAATATGTAGATTAAACCGGGCGGGGCAAAGGGTAATCGTAGTACATACAATAAGCATAAAGTACTTCACTCATAAGGTTTTCCATGTCCCTGTATCTGCTCGGCGGAAGGGGGACATATTGTATTGCAGGCGTAGGAGAAGAAGGCGGATTGCACAAAAAACACTCTTTTGTGCGGTGGTTACCGGAAAAACCTATACCTTTGCACCACTTTTTTAATTAAACACTAAAAACAAGTAAAGATGAAAGCATTTGTATTTCCGGGTCAAGGCGCCCAATTCGTAGGCATGGGAAAAGACCTGTACGAAAATTCGGCTTTAGCCAAGGAACTTTTTGAAAAAGCAAATAATATCCTCGGATATCGCATCACAGATATCATGTTCAACGGTACAGACGAAGACTTGCGCCAGACCAAGGTGACGCAGCCTGCCGTATTTCTCCATTCCGTAATCTCCGCGCTCTGCATGGGCGATGATTTCAAGCCCGAAATGACAGCCGGCCACTCGCTTGGTGAATTTTCCGCATTGGTTGCCGCCGGTGCGCTGAGTTTTGAAGACGGCTTGAAATTGGTTTACGCACGTGCCATGGCTATGCAGAAAGCCTGTGAGGCGCAGCCCTCCACCATGGCGGCAATCATCGCCTTGCCGGATGAAAAAGTGGAGGAAATCTGTGCGCAGGTGAGTGCCGAAGGCGAAGTTTGCGTGGCTGCCAACTACAACTGCCCGGGCCAAATCGTCATTTCCGGTTCTATCGAAGGCATCAACAAGGCTTGCGAAGGGATGAAAGCCGCCGGTGCCAAGCGTGCGTTGCCGTTGAAAGTGGGCGGTGCGTTCCACTCTCCGCTGATGAACCCGGCTAAAGTTGAGCTGGAAGCAGCCATCAACGCTACCGAGTTCCATACTCCGAAGTGCCCGGTTTATCAGAACGTGGATGCCTTGCCTCACACCGACCCTGCCGAAATCAAGAAGAACCTCGTAGCCCAGCTGACGGCTTCCGTACGTTGGACACAGACTGTCAAGAACATGGTTGCTGATGGTGCTACCGACTTCACGGAGTGCGGACCGGGTGCAGTGCTGCAAGGGCTTATCAAGAAAATCGACAGCAGTGTTTCTGCCCACGGTATTGCATAATCCAGCATAAAGGGAATCAAGTTTAGGAAGAAAGTGTGCCGTAATGTGGATTTTCGGCGCACTTTCTTGTTTTTAGCCCGGACGAAAAAACTTTTCCCAGTAAGGATAATTTTATTCGCTTCCGTTTTCTTTTTTCGGGAGCATTATTAAAATTGTCTACAGTTCATAGGTACGAAAAAGTACATCAGCATCCCTTATTTTAAGTTTTCAATTTCCCCTACCCCTTTCACATCCCCCTGTTTATGGGTGTTACAGGTGAAGGGTGAAGGCGAATCCCGTTCAAGTCGGTTTGTCTCGTGAGATGACTGTATCCATCTCATGGGACGATTTTTTTCATCTCGTAAGACAAAATAAATCACCTCGTAGGACGGGGAAATCCGTTCCACGGGACGAGAAAGGACATTTCGCTTAAGAAGGCCCAAGTTTTTCAAGTGCAAGTACTTGAATTTTGAAATCCGTAGCCGTGAAGGCACGAAAAGCCCCCTTTCACCCGAAACACCGATAAGTAGGGGCTTGTGAAGGGTGAAAGGGGTAATTGCAAACAAAAAAAATCCTTGTATTTTGCTTCTTATTTCCTACTTTTCCTTTACCTTTGCCACTGTAAAGACAAAGGGGTGCCCCGGACGGGCTGAGATTATACCCTCGAACCTGATGCAGTTAGTACTGCCGTAGGAATTGGATATTTTTTTCTTCACTGAGCTTACCTTGACGGTACTTCTTTGTATTTACTTCCATCGTTTTATTTAATTAGGAAAGAAACATGAAAGTAACAATCAACAACAAAGAAGTGGAAATCGGTGTCGCTACCCTCGCACAACTTGCAGACGAACTTTCCCTGCCGGTACAAGGCATCGCCATTGCCGTCGGTAACCGTATGGTTCCACGTACGGAATGGACGGATTATCCGTTGTCCGAAGGTATCTCCATCGTCATCATAAAAGCGGCCTGCGGCGGATGAGGTATGGAGACGGTTCAGTTCATCACACATTATACCGGAAGGTATTCTTACCTCGATTCAGCCCGTATGGCTTTGCAGGGCGGTTGCCGTTGGATACAACTGCGCATGAAAGATGCGACGGCAGACGAGATACGGTCTGTTGCTGCGGAGGTACGGAGACTGTGCAACGATTGCGGCGCCATATTCATCATTGACGACCACGTAGAGCTGGTAAAGGAGATTCAAGCCGACGGCGTGCATCTCGGCAAGAACGATATGCCCGTTGCCGAAGCACGGCGCATATTGGGAGAGGAATATATCATAGGCGGCACCGCCAACACGTACGAAGATGTGAAGCAACATTGGATGGACGGGGTGAATTACATCGGATGCGGTCCGTTCAGGTATACGACGACCAAGCAGAAGCTAAGTCCCATACTGGGTCTGGAAGGCTATCGGGAGATTATCCGCAAGATGCGTGCGGAGAATATCGGGCTGCCGGTGGTGGCCATTGGCGGAATTACTTTCGCCGATATTCCTACAGTCATGCAGACGGGCGTTACCGGCATTGCGCTTTCGGGCACCGTACTGCGGGCGGACAATCCGGCAGAAGAGATGCGGAGAATAATTGCCGAAACCGACCGGGCGAAACTTACTGAAAAACAATAAATCAAGAAGAAAGATATGGAAAAACTAATCATTGCGGGACGCGAATTTAACTCCCGCCTGTTTTTGGGAACGGGAAAGTTCAATTCCAATGAAATCATGGAGCAGGCCATCCTTGCCTCCGGTACGGAAATGGTGACGGTTGCCATGAAACGTATAGAGTTGGACGACAAAGAAGACGATATGCTGAAACACGTCCGCCACCCTCACATACAGTTGTTGCCCAACACCTCCGGTGTGCGCAATGCCGAGGAAGCCGTATTTGCCGCACAGATGGCACGCGAGGCATTCGGTACGAATTGGTTGAAACTGGAAATACATCCAGACCCGCGCTACCTTCTGCCCGACTCCACCGAGACGCTGAAAGCCACGGAAGAGCTGGTGAAACTGGGCTTCGTGGTGCTTCCGTATTGCCAGGCAGACCCTACGCTTTGCAAACGCCTGGAAGAAGCCGGAGCAGCTACCGTGATGCCTTTGGGCGCACCCATCGGAACCAACAAGGGACTTCAGACCCGCGACTTCCTGCGGATTATCATCGAGCAGGCAAACGTGCCCGTAGTGGTGGATGCAGGCATCGGCGCCCCCAGTCATGCCGCCGAAGCAATGGAAATGGGAGCTTCCGCCTGCCTGGTGAATACGGCCATTGCCGTAGCAGGCAACCCGATTGCCATGGCAGAAGCCTTCAAGCAAGCCGTTGAAGCCGGACGTATGGCCTATGAAGCAGGGCTGGGACTGCAAGCCGACAACTTCGTGGCGGAAGCCAGCTCACCTCTGACGTCATTCCTTAACGAGTAATTCAAATAAACTTATGAAATCAAGAATAAAATATCCCCGTTCAGAAAAGGTATATCTGTCGGGAAGCATATATCCGGAACTTCGTGTGGCAATGCGCAAAGTGGAGCAAGTGCCCAGTACGATTTTTGCAGATGGAGAAAAAGTGATTACTCCCAATCCGGACATCTACGTTTACGACACCAGCGGTCCGTTCAGCGACCCTGCGATGGAGATTGACCTTAAGAAAGGGCTTCCCCGCCTGCGCGAACCTTGGATTCTGCGTCGCGGCGATGTGGAGCAACTGCCGGAGATAACCTCGGAATACGGTCGTATGCGCCGTGACGACAAGTCGCTCGACCACCTGCGTTTCGAACATATCTCACTGCCCTATCGCGCCAAGCAAGGCAAGTGCTGCACGCAGATGTACTATGCCAAGCAGGGCATCGTCACGCCCGAAATGGAATATGTAGCCATCCGCGAAAACATGAACTGTGCCGAACTGGGGATAGAGACACACATCACTCCTGAATTTGTCCGCCAAGAGATAGCGGAAGGACGCGCCCTGCTTCCCGCCAACATCAATCATCCCGAAGCCGAACCGATGATTATCGGCCGTAATTTCCTGGTGAAAATCAATACGAACATCGGCAATTCGTCCACTACATCGAGCATCGACGAAGAGGTGGAGAAAGCCCTTTGGAGCTGCAAATGGGGCGGCGACACGTTGATGGACCTCTCCACCGGAGAGAACATCCACGAAACCCGCGAATGGATTATCCGTAATTGTCCGGTGCCCGTAGGTACGGTGCCTATCTATCAGGCACTGGAAAAGGTGGACGGCAAGGTAGAAGACCTCACTTGGGAAATCTATCGCGATACTTTGATTGAGCAGTGCGAACAGGGCGTGGACTACTTCACCATACACGCAGGCATCCGCCGCCACAATGTACATCTAGCAGACAAGCGCCTGTGCGGCATCGTGAGCCGTGGCGGAAGCATCATGAGCAAATGGTGCCTGGTACACGACCGTGAGAGTTTCCTGTACGAGCACTTCGATGATATCTGCGACATCCTGGCGCAATACGATGTGGCCGTTTCGTTGGGCGACGGTCTGCGCCCCGGTTCTACATACGATGCCAACGACGAAGCGCAGTTTGCGGAGCTCGACACGATGGGCGAACTCGTGCTGCGTGCCTGGGCGAAGAATGTACAGGCTTTCATCGAAGGTCCCGGACACGTGCCCATGCACAAGATAAAGGAAAACATGGAACGCCAGATAGAGAAGTGCCACAACGCGCCTTTCTACACGCTCGGCCCGCTGGTGACGGACATCGCTCCGGGTTACGACCATATCACCTCGGCAATCGGTGCGGCGCAGATAGGCTGGTTGGGCACTGCCATGTTGTGCTATGTCACGCCCAAAGAGCATCTCGCATTGCCCGACAAGGAAGATGTGCGCACAGGCGTCATCACCTATAAAATAGCCGCCCATGCCGCCGACCTTGCCAAGGGGCATCCCGGTGCGCAAGTGCGCGACAATGCCTTGAGCAAGGCGCGCTACGAGTTCCGCTGGAAAGACCAGTTCGACCTTTCGCTCGACCCCGAACGTGCGCAGACTTATTTCCGTGCCGGGCATCATGTCGACGGAGAGTACTGTACGATGTGCGGTCCGAACTTCTGCGCGATGCGGCTGTCGAGAGATTTAAAGAAATAGTTTCACAACGTAGCCAATCGGGACATTTGCCTGTTGCCCCATTGCCCAATCAGCCCATTGCCGCATTAGCACATTAGCATATTGCCGCATTGGCACATTAGCACATTAGCACATTACCCCATTGGCACATTACCCCAATCTTATGTTTTCAGACGAATTAGAAAAAATATCCTGGGAAGAGACCACCGCGCGCATCTACTCCAAAACGGATGCGGATGTGCGCCGCGCCCTTTCCAAAGAGCATTGTGACGTAGAGGATTTCATGGCGCTCATTTCCCCCGCCGCCATCCCCTACTTGGAGACAATGGCACGCTTGAGCCGGAAGTATACGGAAGAGCGTTTCGGAAAAACCATCTCCATGTTCATACCGCTGTACATCACCAACTCCTGCACCAATTCGTGCGTGTATTGCGGTTTCCACATCAGCAACCCCATGCCCCGCACCATACTGACGGAAGCGGAAATCGTCAACGAATACAAGGCTATCAAGAAGCTCGCCCCGTTTGAGAACCTGCTGCTGGTGACGGGCGAAAACCCTGCCAAGGCAGGCGTCCCCTACATCGCCCGCGCCCTCGACCTGGCAAAGCCTTACTTCAGCAACCTGAAAATAGAGGTGATGCCGCTGAAAGCCGAAGAATACGCCGAACTGAAGAAGCATGGGCTGAACGGAGTCATCTGTTTCCAGGAAACCTACCACAAGGCGAACTACAACATCTATCACCCGCGCGGCATGAAGTCCAAATTTGAATGGCGCGTCAATGGTTTCGACCGCATGGGGCAAGCGGGCGTCCATTCCATCGGTATGGGCGTGCTTATCGGCCTGGAGAAGGAATGGCGCACGGACATCTGCATGATGGCGTATCACCTGCGTTATCTCCAGAAGCATTATTGGAAAACGAAGTATAGCGTCAACTTCCCGCGTATGCGCCCTTCGGAGAATGGCGGTTTCCAGCCCAATGTAATCATGAGCGACCGCGAACTGGCACAAGTGACCTTTGCCATGCGTATATTCGACCACGACGTGGACATATCCTACTCCACGCGCGAACCTGCTTTCATACGCGACCACATGGCAACTTTGGGAGTCACCACCATGAGCGCGGAGAGCAAGACAGAGCCGGGCGGATACTACAGCTATCCGCAGACACTGGAGCAGTTTCACGTCAGCGATGAGCGCAAGGCAGTAGAAGTGGATAAGGCTTTAAGAAGTATGGGGCGCGAACCTGTATGGAAAGATTGGGACGCCAGCTTCGATTTGAGAGTGTAAAAAATGAACCGATACGACAGACAGCTGTCTCTTCCCGAAATCGGGGAAGACGGACAGAAGAAACTGCAAAAGGCGAAAGTGCTGATAGTAGGCGTAGGCGGACTCGGGTCGCCTGTCGCCCTCTATCTCGCCGGTGCAGGCGTGGGAACGATAGGCTTGGTAGATGATGACACGGTCAGCATCAGCAACCTGCAACGTCAGATATTGTATACGGAAAACGAAACGGGACAATCCAAAGCACAGTGTGCCGCCAGACGGTTGCAAGCCTTGAATAGCGGTGTGCAGACAGTTGCCTATCCTTTCCGCCTTACTCCGGAGAATGCCCGCAACCTGATTGCCGGATACGACATCATTGTAGACGGGTGCGACAACTTCTCTACCCGCTATCTGCTGAGCGACATTTGCAGCGAGCTGGGCAAACCGTACGTATACGGTGCCATTCAAGGATTGGAAGGACAAGTCTCCGTATTCTGCTGCGGCGAGCATCCCAAGACTTACAGGGATTTGTATTCCGACGAAACCGCCACCTTGCAGATGCCTGCGCCCGATAATTCCGTCGTCGGCGTGACTCCTGCCATGGTGGGCAGCGTGGAAGCAAACGAAACGCTGAAGCTGATTTGCGGATACGGCGAGGTTCTGGCGGGAAAATTGTGGACCGTCGACTTAAGAACCATGCAGTCGTTCATCCTTTTGATATGATTTTTTGAAGGATAACTCACGTTAAAATAAAAACAACTCGGTATGAAACTGATAACAATCACTCAGCCTGCTTTCTTCGATAAAGAAGCCGATGCCATCACTGCCCTGTTCGATGCCGGACTGGAGATTCTCCATCTTCGCAAGCCCGGCGCATCGTGCGGGGAGATGGAAAATCTGTTGCGCCGGATTTCACCGGAACACCGGAAACGTATCGTCATCCACGACCATTTCCAGTTGGCAGCGTCCCTGAATCTGAAAGGCATCCATCTGAATGGACGCAATCCGGCAGTTCCGGTGGGCTATACCGGACCTGTCAGCCGCTCCTGCCATTCGCTGGAGGAAGTCGTAAAATACAAGAACGCGTGCGATTATCTCTTTCTCAGCCCCATATACGACAGCATTTCCAAAGAGGGCTACGCTTCCGCCTTTACACCTGATGTCTTGCGGCAAGCACGGCAAGCGGGCATCATCGACTCTAAAGTGATGGCATTGGGCGGTGTCACAGCGGCGCACTTTCCGGAAATCAATTCATTAGGCTTCGGCGGTGCGGTGTTGTTGGGAGATATATGGAAGCGGACGGAAACGGATTTTGTCAGCCACTTCAAGGAACTGCTCCGTTCCGCGTCACAGTTTTAATCATCAATCATCTTATTATTATTATGTCAACTCTTCCGGTTGTTCTCACCATTGCCGGTTCCGATTGTTCCGGCGGCGCAGGCATACAAGCAGATATCAAGACGATTTCCGCGCTGAAGGGGTATGCCGCCTCTGTCATTACCGCCGTTACGGCACAAAACACAATGGGTGTCCAGGCAGTCTGCCCTGTTCCGCCGGACATGGTAGGTGCGCAGATAACTTCCGTAATGGACGACCTGCAACCTGCTGCCGTCAAGATAGGAATGGTGCACAATGCTGCCATCGTACGCACCATCGCGGAATGCCTGCGGAAGTTCCCGCCCCGCTTTCTTGTCTACGACCCTGTCATGGTGTCTACCAGCGGACGAAGGCTGATGGAAGAAGAGACCATCCGCGTCATTCAGGAAGAACTGTTCCCGCGCTGCTCCCTGATAACGCCCAATCTCAGCGAGGCGGCGTTGCTTCTTTCGCATCCCGTCGGAGACATAGCAGCCATGAAGCAGGCGGCTTGCGAACTGTCGGACCGCTTTCGGTGTGCCGTATTGGTAAAGGGCGGGCACTTGTCCGGCAACGTGATGTGCGATGTGCTGTATGCCAACGGTAGCCTCAGCCAGTTCGAGCAGCACAGAATAGCGAGCGGAAACCTGCATGGAACGGGATGCACACTCTCTTCCGCCATCGCCACCTTTGCTGCCCACGGCAGCGGACTTGAAGAAGCTGTCCGCCAGGCAAAAGCCTATATAGGTCAGGCAATCCTGCACGGCAAAGAGCTGCATATAGGGCACGGGAACGGACCTCTGTGCCACTTCTTCCGCGAGGAGTAAATTAACTGCCGTTTTTTATTCATTGCAGCTGCTCCTTGCCCAATCCTTTGGCTATTTCCACCAAACGGATAAATTCCCTTTTGTAGCCTTGTGCATCGTCATCGAGACCCGAGCGGGCAAGGGAGATAACGTCATCGTAAGTCGCCGCCCCTTTATAATCGGAGTTGCGGAGCAACTGGCCGAACATCGCCACTGCCGAAGCAAAACGGAAATCAGCGGATACTTGCTCTGTCTTGTCGTCCACGAGGGCAATTTCCATTTTCTTGCTCTTGTGCTCATTCGGTTGCTTGTAGCGGAGCTTCACGGTCAGCAGTTCCTTGGAGACGGATGCAGGGGCGGAGTTCTCTTCCGTTTGCTGATATTTCAGTTCGTCCACCTTGCCTACGTAGTCGCTCTTTACGCCTGCGGGAACTACTTCGTAGAAGGCAGTCACCGTGTGTCCGGCACCCATTTCTCCGGCATCTTTCGCATCGTTGTTGAAATCTTCATCTTTCAGCAGACGGCTTTCGTAACCTATCAACCGATAGGCTTGCACTTGTGCCGGATTGAACTCCACTTGCAGTTTCACGTCCTTTGCCACCGTATGCAGCGTGGCACCGAACTCATTCACCAGCACCCGGTTGGCTTCCTGCAAGTTGTCTATATAGGCATGGTTGCCGTTTCCCTTTTCGGCGAGGAGCTGCATTTTCTTATCTTTGTAATTCCCCATTCCATAACCCAATACGGTAAGATAAATCCCGCTTTTGCGCTCTTTCTCTATCAGTTTTTCAAGCTCCTCCTCGGACGATACGCCGACATTGAAATCTCCGTCCGTACAGAGGATGATGCGGTTGTTGCCATCGGGCATGAAATTCTTCCGGGCAACCTTGTAAGCAAGCCTGATGCCTTCGCCGCCCGCCGTGAAACCACCTGCCACAAGCCTGTCGATGGCCTCCTTTATCTTCTGCTTGTCACTGCCCGACGTCGATGGCAACCGCTCACCCGCAGCTCCCGAATAGACCACGATGGCTACCCTATCCTTATCACGAAGGTTGTTCACCAGTAGTTTCAGCGATGATTTCACCAAATCCAGACGAGTGGCGCCGTCCATCGAACCGGAAACGTCAATTAGGAACACCAGGTTGGATGTCGGCAGGTTTTCCGTAGGAATTTCCCTCGCTTTCAGCCCGATACGCACCAACCGATGGACCGGATTCCAAGGGCACGCACCCACTTCGGTTGTAATCCTGACGGGGTCATCACCTGTCGGTTTCGCATAATTGTACGAAAAATAGTTGATCAGTTCTTCCGTACGGACGGCATCGGCTGGCGGCAGTTCTCCTCGGTTGAGGTAGCGGCGCATATTGCCGTAAGCCGCAGCATCGACATCAATCGAGAAGGTGGAGAGCGGTGCGTCCTTTACTTTCAGGAAACTGTTTTCGGTGATTTTATTGTACTCTTCGGTGGGAACTTCCCGACGGACGGGGATATACGTTATCTGCGCCCGTACCATCTTCGCCGCAGCCCTTCTTTCTTTTCTCGATATTGCCACACCGCCCATGGCGACCACTTCTTCGAGCATTGCACCGCTTACCTGCAAGGCGACATCAAGTTGGGCGGACTTTACCACTCTCTCCCGCGTGATATAGCCTATGTAAGAAAACACAAGCGTATCGCCCATATTGGCACTGACGGAATACATCCCGTTCACATCGGTCACCGTACCTTTTTTAGTGCCCTTTACCAGTATACTGCACCCTATCAAGGGGCAACCGTCTTCTTCCGCCGTCACCTGTCCTTTTACAATAACAGGCGCTGCGCCGACCGATGCTACAGCCATAAAGGTTGTCAGCAGCGCAAGCATTGCGATTGTCAAACATCTTGTTTTCATAGCTCTACGTTTTTATGTCTTTACAAATATAGTGATTAAATCCTTAGTGTATCTCCTTAATAAAGAAATATCTGAATGCCTGTTCGATTTTTCTTCAGAAAACTTTGCAATTATACCTCGAAATACTTGACAAGGGGTATCCCGATGTTGTATATTTGCACAACGGACAACGAACAGTATTCACCTAAAACGTATCAAATGGCAAAATCTATTTCTTCCTTTTCAGAACTGGCACAAATGTATTTCCCGGGTTGTGCAACTCCTAAAAACGCGGTGAGATGCCTGCAACGCAGCATCAAAAGATGTACAAAACTGGCGGCATTATTGGCTGAAACGGGTTATCTCCCCTACAACCACCGCTGGATTTCGCCCAAGCAGCAGGCGCTGATATTCGAACACCTGGGCGACCCCTTCCCCGATTAAGCCACCCGAATGACATAAAAAAGCGACATTTCACTCTGTGATTTGCCGCTTTTTTTGTATTCATATTTCAACGTGCGTGCTAATAGCCCCAAAAACGCCCTTTAATAAATTCCGGAAGAATTTTACTATAATTTTCCAAGAATTTTAGTAAAATTCAAAACACGTTTATAATAGCGGATTTTTGTTTGTCTTACTGTTTTACTTTTTCGTCAGATTTCGTTTGTCCGTTTCTTTTATCTTTTCTACCTTTATATTGAAATAGACACGAAAACTCCATTGAGATGCCAACAAAAAAAGTATCAAAAAGAATATGACCTGCCTTTTATCAAGATTGTTTTCTTCAAAGACAATATCGAAAGCAGGGTCATAATAATATGACAAACTGTCCAATTTGCATTTACGACATTGTGCGCGTGTAATGCCTACGTGATATTTTTTATTTAAATAGGAAATAGTGACTGTCGACCCTCCCTTATGACCTCCGGAACAGCTCTTCTCCAAAATTGTAAAATCAGAAATAGGCATACTGTTTGATACGATATCGCTTCTGCGTACATACGTCCATAATGCAAACAAGAAAACGCATAAGGCCAATAAGTTAATCATGTATACATATATATTCTGTTTCTTCATTTTTGTATATCATTTAATTGTACATTTACATACATTACAAATGTACAAAAAATCCGTAATCTGCCATTCGACTATCACGGACTTTATTAATGAAAGAGCCATGATTTCGTTGCAACTTTTGTGTTTACAGATACATTATATTATAGAGTTTTTTCTATATTTGCATATTTAAAATCTCTTAGGATGGAACTGAACGGAATAAACAAGGCCACGTTTGTATCGTTCTGTATAGAACAATATGCCAAGGCTAAAAACATGAAAACAGAAGATGTGGTGAAGCTGTTTGAACGATATGGAATAGCGGAGCATTTCTGCGAGTTTTATGATGTGCTCCATACGCAAGGTCACCATTGGCTGATTGAAGAAATCGATGAAATGATAAAAGACAGAAAGAAATGAGCAAAATCTATCATGGAAGTGTAGAGATGGTCAGGCATCCTGAGGTTCGTCAATCCAATCGTTCACTTGACTATGGATCGGGGTTCTACGCCACAACCTCTTACGCACAAGCAAAAAAATTGACGGTGCGAAGAATGAAAGACAAAGGGGTACCTGTCGGCTATGTGAATGTTTATGAACTGGACGACGAGGCAATAAAGCATATGAAATCGCTCATATTTGAAAAACCCACAGAAGAATGGGTGAATTTTGTGATGAAGAACCGCACCGAACGAAATTTCATTCACGATTACGACATCGTGTACGGTCCTGTGGCAGATGATAGCGTCTATACACAGTTCACGCTCTATGAAGGGGGAATCATCAGTATGCCGACCCTCATCCTGGAATTGAAAACTTACAAACTGGTAGATCAGTATCTTTTCCATACGGAAAAGTCGCTGCTTGCTATTAAATTTGTTGAATCAAAAGAAATAAGATTATGAGCACAAAAATAACACAAGAGAATCTGTATCTACTATTGCCCATCAAGATAGGACGACTTGCTTTCTGGCTCTCTGAAGACAAAGGTATTAGTCTTACGAATGCAATCAGCCGCATCTATCGTTCGGAACTCTATAAGAAGCTATCTACCGAAAGCACCAAATATTGGCATTTGGGACCCGTGGACTTGTACGAAGAACTAAGAATGGAATTGTAAAGCAGAAAACTCACTTCAACCTACATATCATAAAATCCATATAAACAGCCATTTATAACTTTTTCTAAAAAATATATCGTAAAAGGGTTCAAAAGGGGACTGAACACCGGGCGGCTGTATGTAACTTTGCATAGTCATTGAAACCGATGGCAATAATGAACCTTTTATTTTTTAACCTATTAAACTTTAACGATTATGGCTTTAGAGTATGTAGTAACAAAGAGAGTGTTTGGATTTGACGAAACGAAAACGGAAAAGTATGTGGCAAAATCAGTCGGTTCGGGCAGAGTGAGTTTCGAAAAGATGTGTGCCAGGGTCAGCCGTCTGTGCGGCGTTCATCGCAAGGTAGTAGATTTGGTAGTAAGCGGATTGGTAGACATGATGGCGGAGGATATCGACGACGGAAAGAGCGTACAAATGGGAGAGTTCGGGTTGTTTCGCCCGACCATCAGAACGAAATGCGCCGATACGGAAGACGGCATCAAGGCAAGCAACATCCTTGCCAAACGTATCGTGTTCACGCCGGGGAAGATATTCAATCGTACGCTGAACGAGATGAGCGTCACCCGCGCCACGCCTGTCGACGTGGACTACACGGACGGAAGCAGCAAAGGCTGCGGTAGCAATGGCGGCAACAGTGGCAACGGAGCGGGTAATGACGGTGAAGAAACAGATCCGTTGGGTTAATCGCTACGGGAATTAAAGGGGATGTGTCAAAATGAGGATTAGAACACAAATGACGCAAATAACACATACCAATCATTGATAGAGAATTGAAAATCAGTTGCCATTCGATTTTTTATCGGTGTAATTTGTGTCATTCGTGTTCCTTCCTGCCATTTCGACACACCTTCATACAAAAGAGCACAAGGCAGCGGAATAAAATCCGCTGCCTTTTTTTATGTCCTATCTCTCCATTATTTAATTTTATCTATTATTTTTGCAGAAACAATTATAATAACACAGCTATTAATAATGGAAAAAGCAAAAGTATATTTCTCGGATTTGCGCACCTCTCCTACCTCCAATCTATTGGACAAAATGGAACGCCTGCTGAAACGGGCAGGAATCGGGCAGCTTCCGCTGAAAGACAGTTTTACCGCTATCAAGATACATTTTGGCGAGCCGGGCAATCTGGCGTATATCCGCCCCAATTATGCCGCGCGTATGGCAAACCTGCTGCGCAGTTTCGGTGCCAAGCCTTTCTTGACGGACTGCAATACGCTCTACTCCGGACGCCGTTCCAATGCGGTAGACCATCTGCAGAGCGCTATGGAGAACGGTTTCAATCCCATATCCGCCCAGTGCCAGGTGATTATTGCCGACGGGCTGAAAGGTACGGACTACCGGGAGATACCGATAGGCGGAGAGTACTGCCCCACTCCCAAGATTGGTACCGCCATTGCCGATGCGGATGTCATCATCAGCATGAACCACTTCAAGGGGCATGAGCAGGCGGGATTTGGCGGCGCACTGAAAAATCTCGGTATGGGATGTGCCAGCGTAGGCGGCAAGCTGGAACTCCACGCCTCGTCGCAGCCTAAAATCGCTACGGAAAACTGTATCGGGTGCAACATCTGCGTAAAGCACTGTGCCCACGATGCCATACATCTGAATGCCGGGCGCAAGGCGGAAATAGACTATGCGAAGTGTGTGGGATGCGGACAGTGCGTAGCCCTGTGCCAGCACGATGCAGCTGTAGTGAACGATTGGGACACCTCCGAACGTCTGAACTATAAGATTGCGGAATATTCGGCTGCTGTGCTGAAAGACAAGCCGCACTTTCACATCAGTTTTATCATGAACGTATCGCCTGAATGCGATTGCTGGAATCATAACGATGCAGCCATAATCCCCGACCTCGGTATGCTGGCATCGGCAGACCCTGTGGCTTTGGACAAGGCGTGCGCGGATATGGTCATCCAAGCCCCCATACTGCACGGCGACAATGTGCTTGCCCCCAAGCACGAGCACGAAGACCTTTGCGGTTGCGACAAATTCCACCTGATACATCCCGATACGGACTGGCTTGCCGGATTGCGCCATGCCGAAAAGATTGGTTTGGGAACGATGGACTACGAATTGATAAAAATATAAATCGCATTATTCTTATGGCAAAAACAATGGAAGAAGTGCTGGAACGTTTCCGCACGATTGAGTTCCACGACAATTTCGATATGATTGTGGCCATTGCCAATGGCGGGATAGTTCCGGCTGGAATCATCAACCAGCGTCTACAGAAAGAAGTATATCTGCTGCGCATCAATCTGCGGGACGAATACCAGCATCCTAAATACGATGCCCCGCAACTGCTGGCACCGGCCGATTTCGACTTCAAAGGAAAGAGCATCCTGCTGGTGGACGACCGCATCAAAACGGGAGCTACCATAAAACTGGCGCGTGAACTGCTGAAAGAGGCGCGTTGCATCAAGACCTTTGCGGTAAACGGCACAGCCGACTATGCATTGTTTGATGAAACGTGCTTCAAATTCCCGTGGATATTATAATCAACGAATGCCATGGAGGTGACAACGAACAACTGGTTCACAAACAAATACACAGTCGGCTATGCCTTGAGCGGCGGTTTCATCAAAGGATTCGCGCATCTGGGAGCCATGCAGGCATTGCTGGAACATGATGTCAAGCCTGATATCATATCCGGTGTCAGTGCCGGCGCGTTGGCAGGTGTCTTCTATGCGGACGGCAACGAGCCCCATAAGGTTCTGGACTATTTTGCCGGACATAAATTCCAGGATTTGACCAAACTGGTGCTTCCTAAAGTGGGTTTATTCGAACTCGGCGAATTTAAGGACTTCCTGAGAAGCAACCTGAAAGCGAAGAGATTGGAAGAGCTACAGTTGCCGCTGATTATCACTGCTACCGATTTGGACCATGGACGCCTCACGCATTTTCATAAAGGAGATATCGCGGAACGCGTAGCGGCATCCTGCTGTATGCCCGTATTGTTTGCCCCCGTAAAAATAGACGAGACCTATTATGTAGACGGCGGGCTGCTGATGAACCTGCCTGTAAGCACCATCCGGCGGGTATGCGAAAAGGTTGTAGCCATCAACGTCAGTCCGCTGATGGCACCCAAGTACAAAATGAATATCGTGAGCGTCGCCTTACGTTCGTACAACTTCATGTTCCGTTCCAATACGTTTCCGGAACGGGAAAAAGCCGACTTGCTGATAGAGCCTTACAATCTGGACGGCTATAGCAACAGGGAACTGGAAAAGGCGGAAGAGATATTCATGCAAGGCTATAATGCCGCCAACGACATACTGGAACGCCTGCAAATAGAAAAAGGCACTATATGGAAAGAATAAAATAACCCATTCTCTAAATAGAAAGAAATGAACGACGAGAACAAACTGATTATCTATCAAGTATTCACCCGATTGTTCGGGAATGACAATAACCACCGCATCAATAATGGCAGCATTGCCGAGAACGGATGTGGCAAAATGGCTGACTTTACCGCCAAGGCATTAGATGAAATCAAGAAACTGGGTGCCACCCACATTTGGTATACCGGCATTATTGAACACGCAACGCAAACGGACTATCGCCGTTATAATATACGCCCCGATCATCCGGCCATCGTGAAAGGCAAAGCCGGTTCGCCATACGCAATAAAGGATTATTATGATGTCGACCCTGATTTGGCAAAAGATGTACCCGGACGAATGAAGGAGTTTGAGAAACTGGTGCAGCGGACGCATCGTAGCGGACTGAAGGTTATTATCGATTTCGTGCCCAACCATGTGGCACGCCAATACCATTCGGATATGCAGCCGGACGGAACTTCTCAGTTGGGCACCAACGACGATTCGAACTACGCATTCAGTCCTTATAATAATTTTTACTATATCCCGCAATCGGAATTGCATGGACAATTTGATATGCAAGGCGTTGCCGCCGAACCTTACAGGGAATTTCCGGCCAAGGCTACCGGCAACAACCGCTTTGACGCTTATCCCAATATCTGCGACTGGTATGAGACAGTCAAGTTGAATTATGGCGTGGATTATCAGAATGGAGGTACTTGCCATTTCGATCCGGTGCCCGACACATGGACCAAAATGTTGGACATCCTGATGTTCTGGGCTGGAAAACAGATTGACGGATTCCGTTGCGATATGGCGGAAATGGTTCCCGTTGAGTTTTGGGAATGGGTCATCCCACAGGTAAAAGCCAAGTACCCTGCCCTACTTTTCATTGCCGAAGTGTACAACCCGAATGAATACGGTAATTATCTGTTCCGTGGAAAGTTCGATTACCTCTATGATAAAGTGGGACTGTATGACACGCTTCGTGCAATAGTTTGCGGAAATGAATCCGTAACCGCCATTACAAGGGCATGGCAGAGCCTGGGCGGAATAGAGAAACGGATGTTGAACTTCCTGGAGAACCATGACGAGCAACGTATCGCTTCCGATTTCTTTGCCGGTAATCCGCGCAAAGCGATTCCAGCCCTTATCGTATCTGCCTGCATGAATGTAAATCCCATGATGATTTATTTCGGACAAGAGTTCGGTGAACTGGGAATGGACAATGAAGGGTTCAGCGGCAGAGACGGGCGTACCACTATCTTCGACTATTGGAGTGTAGACACTATCCGCCGTTGGCGCAATGGCGGGAAGTTTGACGGAAAAATGCTGACGGACAACCAAAAACACTTGTATGGCATCTATCAGCGTATACTGACGTTGTGCAATGAAGAAAAGGCAATCTCACAAGGTGAGTTCTTCGATTTGATGTATGCCAACATCAATGGCTGGCGCTTCAACGAGCACAAACAATATACTTTCCTACGCAAGTTCGGACAAGATTTATTGTTGTTTGTCGTCAACTTCGATCATATATCGGCAGACCTTGCAATCAACATCCCCGCCCATGCTTTTGATTTTCTGCAAATACCTCAAATGGATCGGTATCACGCCGTGGATTTACTGACCGGCAAGGAGGAAGACATCAGCTTGTTGCCTTATAAGGCAACGGAAGTGTCTGTGGAAGGATACAGCGGAAAGATTCTCAAGATAAAACTATAGATAAAAAGGATGTGTCGAAACAACTTATACATTATCTTTCAGTCGCGGATGGTGCAAATGCAGATTTTTCTTGACTTGCCTGTGCCATCCGTGGCTGGGAGATATGGCTATGTAATAAGCTTTTCAGGGTTTTGACACATTCTCTGTATCTTTGTTTTCCAATTTATCCTTTAGTTGATACAGACGGACAATGGCCGGATTATAAAAATCATCCGGATAATGAGCGGATATATCACTCAAGTTAGCCTGCACATACTTTTGCACATCAAATATATTCTCAGCATCGCTTAACGTGACTTGTTTGGGAAAAGATGTGGTCTTAGCCCACTCAATCAAAGCGTTGACGCTCTCTTCATCATATTTATACTCTTTCATACCCTACCTATTTTCCTGCAAAGATATAACAATTGCAAAAATTATGCTTCTTCTCATGAACAAAAACTGAATGAGCCACGTTATATAGATGTGTTTTTCATAGTATTAGATATAAGATTGATTAAAGGAAACGTACCTGCTTGTGATAAGTAAGTACTTCATGAAAACAGAAGCGTCTGTTTGATTGATAAATGTGTAAGGAGCATCGGTTCACCCAAGCCGATGCTTTTTTTACGCCTATTTGTAGCATGATAAAAATATTATCCGTAAATTTGGCAGAAATAAGTATTTATACGGTATGAATATCTCTGTTATATTTCAATTTCTGAAAGAACTATCCGCCAACAATAACCGTGAATGGTTCAATGCCCATCGGGAACAGTATGAAAATGCCCGGGAGGAATTTGAGAACCTGCTGACAGTTATCATTTCTCGTATCTCGTTGTTCGACGACAGTGTCCGTGGCATTGAGGCCAAGGATTGCACTTACCGCATTTACCGTGATACACGTTTTACGGAAGACAAGACCCCTTATAAGAATCATTTCGGAGGCTACATCAATGCCAAAGGAAAGAAATCGGATCATTGTGGCTATTATGTCCATTTGCAACCGGGAAACTCTCTTCTGGCAGGTGGCAGCTACTGCCCGCCCTCTCCTCTGCTGAGAGCTTTAAGGCAGGCAGTCTATGATAATATGGACGAATTTCGGGAAATTGTTGAAGATCCGGCTTTCAAGCAATACTTTCCTGTCATCGGGGAGAACTTCCTGAAAACGGCTCCAAAAGGTTTTCCTAAAGACTACCCGTTCCTGAAATACCTGCAATGCAAGGAATACACCGTTACTTGTTATCAGCCTGACAAATTCTTTTTGGCTCCCGACTTTCTGGAACGAACAGACGACATTTTCAAGCAGATGAAACGTTTTTCGGATTTTGTAAATTACACCATAGATGACTTTGAGCAATAATTACCTATTTTATAACTAACTTAAAACATTTGAATTATGGTAATAGACAGACTTGAAAACATAGAGAAATATGTTTCGCTGAATCCTTTATTCGCACAAGCTATCGAGTTTCTGAAATCACACGATTTGAACGCCCTGGAAGTGGGGAAAACGGAACTCAAAGGCAAAGACCTGCTCGTAAACGTGGCACAAACCAAACCGAAAGCAAAGGAGGATGCCAAATTGGAAACTCATAAAGACTTTATCGATATCCAGATTCCCCTGTCAGGAACTGAAATAATGGGATATACCGCCGCTAAAGATTGCGTTCCGGCAGATGCCCCTTACAATGCAGAAAAGGATATTACGTTCTTTACCGGACTGGCAGAAAGTTATATCGAGGTAAAGCCAGGTATGTTTGCCATTTTCTTTCCACAAGACGGTCATGCCCCCGGTATCACTCCGGATGGCGTGAAAAAGGTGATTGTGAAAGTAAAAGCATAATATCAATAATCCAAAATTACTCTCCTATGGAAACATTGAACTTGATTAAAAATGACCCTTGGCTGGAACCATACGCTGATGCCATAAACGGCCGACATAGATATGCCGCCGAAAAGGAGGCTGAGTTGACCAACAAGGGAAAGCAAACATTATCAGATTTTGCATCCGGTTATCTTTATTTCGGCTTGCATCGTACGGATAATGGTTGGGTTTTCCGGGAATGGGCTCCTAATGCCACAGAGATTTTCCTGATTGGAACATTCAACGGGTGGAAAGAAGAGAAAAAATACAGCCTGAAGCGCAAGGCAAACGGTAATTGGGAAATAAAACTACCGGCCAATGCCATGAAACACGGTGATTTATATAAATTGATGGTGCATTGGGATGGCGGTTGCGGCGAACGTATTCCGGCATGGACAAACCGGGTGGTTCAGGACGAGCAAACCAAAATATTCAGCGCACAGGTATGGGAACCGGAAAAGCCGTACAAAATGAAGAAAAAGGCTTTCAAGGCCACCACCGACCCTTTGTTGATTTATGAGTGCCACATCGGTATGGCGCAACAGGAAGAAAAGGTCGGCAGCTACAGGGAGTTTCAGGAGAAAGTTCTTCCACGCATTGCCAAAGACGGGTATAACTGCATCCAGATTATGGCGATTCAGGAACATCCGTATTATGGAAGTTTCGGCTATCACGTTTCCAGTTTCTTTGCGGCTTCTTCCCGTTTCGGAACTCCGGACGAACTGAAAGAGCTGATTGATACGGCCCACGGTATGGGCATTGCAGTTATTATGGACATCGTTCATTCTCATGCCGTGAAAAACGAAGTGGAAGGCTTGGGAAACTTTGCCGGTGACCCGAACCAATATTTCTATCCGGGCGACCGTCACGAACATCCGGCGTGGGATTCACTCTGTTTTGACTATGGAAAGAATGAAGTAATCCATTTCTTGCTTTCCAACTGTAAATATTGGATGGAAGAATACCGTTTTGACGGTTTCCGCTTCGACGGCGTGACTTCCATGCTGTACTACAGCCATGGTTTAGGCGAGGCTTTCTGCAATTATGGAGATTATTTCAACGGACGCCAAGATGACAATGCCGTCTGTTACCTGACGCTTGCCAACCGCTTGATTCATCAGATTAATCCCAAAGCAATCACCATTGCGGAAGAAGTTTCAGGAATGCCCGGTCTGGCTGCAAAATTTGAAGACGGCGGTTATGGCTTTGACTATCGTATGGCGATGAATATTCCCGACTACTGGATTAAGACCATCAAGGAAAAGATAGATGAAGATTGGAAACCTTCCAGTATGTTCTGGGAAGTGACCAACCGTCGCCAAGACGAAAAGACGATATCATACGCGGAAAGCCATGACCAGGCGCTGGTGGGTGACAAAACGATTATCTTCCGCCTGATAGATGCCGATATGTACTGGCATATGCAAAAGGGCGATGAGAACTATACCGTACATCGTGGCATCGCTTTGCACAAAATGATACGTCTGCTGACGGCGACAACCATCAATGGCGGTTATCTCAACTTCATGGGTAATGAATTCGGCCATCCCGAATGGATAGACTTCCCGCGCGAAGGCAACGGCTGGTCGTGCAAGTATGCCCGCCGCCAATGGGACTTGGTGGATAACAAGAACCTTGCATACCATTACCTGGGCGATTTTGACTGCGCCATGTTGGAAGTCATCAAAAGTGTGAAGAAGTTCCAAGCGACACCGGTTCAAGAGATATGGCATAATGACAGAGACCAGATATTGGCATATATGCGTAAGGATTTGATATTCGTTTTCAACTTCAATCCCAGGCAGTCTTTCACCGATTACGGTTTCTTGGTTCCGGCAGGTTCTTACGAAGTCATCTTGAATACCGACAATCCGGATTATGGCGGACATGGATTGACGGATGATACAGTGAAGCATTTCACACTCTCCGACCCTCTGTATAAGAAAGAAAAGAAAGAATGGTTGAAACTCTATATCCCTGCACGTACGGCGGTGGTATTGAAGAAAGCCAAATAGCACGGTAACAATAAAGAGAAAGAGGCAGATACCACTGGAGTACCTGCCTCTTTTTTTTCGGTCAATCAGTATGCTTCTTATTGTAACTGGGAATTAATGAAGTTCAGCATCGTGGTTGCATTGTCTTTCATCTTCTTTTGAGCCGGTTTGTCGGCAGACAGTAACGGAAGCAGTTTGTCCAAATATTCCTTGGCCTGCTTGAACTCCTCTTTCGACTTATCAGCATCAGTCTTCAATAGAGTTGCGCCTTGATTATAGTACAACGAACCTAAACTATTAAGCGCGTTCACGTTGTCGGGCTGAATAGCAACAGCTTGTTTGAAAGCCTCTTCTGCGGCACTGTTCTTCTTGGCTCTCTGTGCCAGAATACCTTGATTCACGTAGTAAGTGGCATACAGTTTGGTCAGCGTCTTGTTACCGGGAACTGCTTCCAATCCTTCTTTAAGGGTGGCAACGTACTCTTCATTCTTTTTCAAGTCTTTCAATGCACCCGCCTTGCCGATATATGCGTTCGCTAAATTATACTTCTTTTGTACTGCTATATCAAAATATTTCAAAGCATCGGCCGGTTTCTGGATTTTGTCGGCACAAACACCGCAATTAAAAGCGATTACTGAATCCTGGTTGTTGGTTTGTGTCAGGTAGGTACTGAATTTTGTGAATGCTTCTTGATAGTTCTTGGCTTCAAGCGCAACTTTACCCTCGTTTACTAATTGTACGGGGTCGGAATTTTGCGCAAAGAAATTAGTGGCTGCACAACACAGTGCGATAGATAAAATTAATTTTTTCATATGCTTTTGTGATTTTAAAAGTTGATATTTCAAAGTTAGCAGCCTATAACGTAAGTGCAAAACCTTTTTAAATTTTTTGAGCTTTTTACGAGAGCAATAACAAGTGTTATTTTACGCAAATAAAGAAATCCGGAGAAATTTTCGCGAAATCGGCAAGGTAGTAAGTCGCTGATGCCCAGCTAAACGACGAAAGGCAAGCAGTCTTTCTATCGACTGCTTGCCTTTTCGTTGTGATTCCGTTGCGATTCGAACGCAAGACCCACGCCTTAGAAGGGCGTTGCTCTATCCAGCTGAGCTACGGAACCATCCTTAATTGCGGTGCAAAGGTACGCTTTTTTGTGAAAACTACAAATTTTACATTCAAAATATTTATTGTATGCATTAAAAAACAATTCCGACTGCCTCACAATCCCAACGGAAACTTGCAAAGATACCAAAGCAGAAGCAAAATAGTCCATACCACGAGAATCGCCAATGAGTATCTCCACGTATATTTGAGCAATGAACCGTAGGTGGATTGCTTGTCGTACTGTTGCATATAGGTCAGAACCAATGGCATATAAAACATGAAAGGGGTGATGGCATTTGTCGCGCTATCACCGATACGGTAGGCACATTGCGCCATTTCGGGAGATATGCCCATGTCTGCCAATACCGGAACAAAAATGAAAGACATAAACGCCCACTTCGATGTGGCGGAAACCATAATAAGATTGATAAGGGCAGTAAACAAAATGAATAGTATCAATATCCACAAACTACCGGACCGGACGGAAGAAAGCATATTCGCTCCCACTATTGCGATGCACTTGTCCAGATGCGAATACTCAAAACAGGCAAACATTTGGGAAGCAAAAAAGGCAATTACGAAATAAACGCCCAACAACTTCATCGGTTGCGTCAGTCCCTCTATCACATCGCCGTCCGTGCGGTAGTGTCCGGAAGCAAATCCATAGACCATCCCCATCAGACCTATGCCTAAAGAGAGCAGGAACAGAATACCGACCATGAACGGCGAACGAATCAAACCACCGTTGACGCCACGTAATATTCCCCATGAAGAGAAAGTAGCCCACAAGACAAGCATCGCATAGAGCAGTCCCACGGCAACAGCCCCTGACAATGCCCGCTGCTCCTTCCGCGACAATGGCTTATAACTATAGCAAGCGTTCGCGCCACGGTATTCTCCCAAAACAGGCAACAGGCTTTTGCGGGTGATATAGTAAATGACGGATGCCAATAAAAAAGCGGATGCACAGAAGAAATAGTAATTGCACAACGGCCCGATTTGTCCGCCCGGCACATCCGTCACATCCGCCGCTTCTTGCGTGGTGGCGGCAAGCATGGGGTCGAGCGTACTTAAAAGCAGATTGGCGCTATATCCGCACGATACCGACACATAGGCGGTGATGATTCCGCCTACGGGATGCAGTCCTGCCGAATGGAACAGAGTTGCAGCGATAGGCAACAAGATGATGTATCCTGCATCTCCCACTACATTGGACAACAGTCCCAAGACAATGACACTGAGCACCACGCGCCACGAATTTCGCCCCCGCACGCGTATTCCTTTGCGTATGCACGCATCGATAAAACCGGAATGTTGCGCGACACCTATCCCGAACATCGCCACAATCACCAGCCCCAGCGGGGCAAATCCCGTGAAGTTTGTCACCACATGGCGCAACAGCCAACGGATTCCCTCCGGACTCAACAGACTTTGTACGCGTATCTCCTCGCCGGTCTGCGGCAGCCGCACACTCAAGCCGTAGACATCGAATATCCACGACAGGAAGATAACTCCCAGCGTCAGCAGGAGAAACATCGTTGCTGGATGTGGCATACGCCATTTGCTTCTCATATCCGTTCGGTACACGCGGCTATTCATCGTCCGCTTCCAGGTTGTCAATGTCAAGGATGCGCAGTTCGAGCGCACGCACTACGAGACGCGTGGCATTCACCCCCACCCGCTCGGAATCTCTGAAAAGGCGGCCGACCAAATCGTTCTGTCTTTTCTCCAGCGATTTCACGCCGAAAGGCATTCCCTTCAGGTTGGCAATCATCTCCTTCGTGTAGCCCAAGGCAAGATGGCGGAGGAAACGTTCGTCGTATTCGTCAATGTCGTAACTGATGACGGCCTCCTGCCGCTTCGCGTCGTTTTGGACGGACGTCTTGAAGCGTTCCACAATCTTTTCCAATATCGGATAATTGAAAACAAGGCGCTTTCCGTCCATGACTGCCTGTACATCGGTCTTTGTCAGCAGTTCTCCGGTCTTCAGGATGATACCGTCGGCTCCTGCGTCGAGGACATCCACCCATAACTTCTCATTCAGAATCTCTCCGGTGAATATCAACACGTGTACGCCCGGATAGCGCTTGAAGATGTTGCGGCAAATGTCCACGCCGATGGTGGTCGAACCGCCCAGCCCCAAGTCCAACAGGACAAGATCGGGCACGCCGACCTCCATTAAGTCCCAAAATTCCCGTTCGGTCATGGCGGTTCCGATGACCTCCGCATCCGGGATTTCGTGGCGGAATATCTCTTCCGTCCCCTTTAGTTCCAGTTTTACGTCCTCTACGATGATGACTTTAAATTTCTTGGTTTCCATATATCACTTTTTTCATCTTTACTTATTCCGATTTGTTCCGGCGAGAAGGGACTATCTTCCCGGCTAAACTCTCTCCCAATGGCGGGGCAGCGTAAAATAGACGGTGAATCCCCCGTCCGCCGCAGGCTCGGCATTGATGCGGCAGCCTCTCGTACCGGCAAACTCGTCATGGTCGCGGATAATCTGCTTGCATACCAAGTATTCCGTGCCGTGCAACTCTCCTCTTTCACCGGCGGTCATACGCGCCAAGTCCGGATAGAACAGCCTGTTCAGCTCTTCCTGTGTTTTCTCCCGCCGCGTATCCGTGAAAAGGAAACGCACAAAATCTTCTTCCACCGCACAAGACAGGCTGATTTCTCCGGCTGCGGGCACGGACAGGGCTTCGTCTATCAGGTTCTCCAACAAAAAACGCAACTGGCTTGCATCCCCCACTACCGATGCATCGGCCGCCTTCACGGAGAAGGCAACCGGAACCGTCATCCCCCTGCAAACTTTGGCGAAATACTTTTCCGCACTTTCCAGCAGCTCTTGTACAGGAACCGTCGCACGCCTGAAAACGACCTCTTCCAACTGGCGTGACGCGCATCGGCTCAGAATGGAAAACACTCCCTTGTAATATTCTATCAGTTCGCTGATGGCCGCCACCGTCTCCCGCTCCTCCGCACCCGACAACCCGCCGGAACGAAGCTTGCCTATCAACTGCTTTATCCGGTTGGGGTAGTAGATTGTTTCGTGCTTGATGGTGGAGAGGCAATTATCGAGCACCATGTTCTGCACGTGCAGCAAGCTGTCTTCCCACGATGCACGGCGCGTTTCGTCCTGTGCCGTCTCGATGTCCCGGTATTTCGTGGCAAGTTTCACCACCGCATTGAAGATGACGATGGCTACGTAACGTGCCATCAGCTCCAACAGCAAGCGGTCTGATTCCTGCTGCGCTCCGCTCCTCACCAGGCACAACGCCCCTATGCATTGGCTGGTGCTTCCGGCTTTCACGATGAGCGGCAATGCCTGTATTCCGTTTTCCGACAGGTAAAGCTGGCCGTCGAAACAACGTTGCAACAGGCCTTTCCAGACGGATTCGTTCTCCTTGGACGTTTCCATTGGGTTGGACGCGTATTCCAGCCGATGGGCAGCTTCGTTATAGACGGCGATGCAGAACCGTTCGATGTCCAGCAACTCGTCAACCGCGTCGAATGCGCCGGCTACAATCTGTTGTGGAATGTTTTTCAGCGTATCTTCTTCGCGTTGCAGCATTTCTCCGTTACCGGATGCGGGCACTACGGATGCGGCAGATACCAGCTTGTTGATTTCCAGCACCTGCTCCAGGTTCCAGCGGTTCACCAATCGCCTGCGGAAGTACAGCACATAGTAACCCAAACACAATGCGACCAGCAGCATGGCAACCAGCAAAACGCTCACCAGCTTGTTGTTCGTGGAGCGTTCCAGCTCGCGGCAGAAGGTTTCCAAAGACTGGTCCTCACCCAGCAACTTATATAAGGTTGTGTAAGCACCGTTGTTGTAACGGTACTCGTCCCACTGTTTCAAGGCAAGAAACGCGACAGCCGCCTCGTTCCTGATATCCAATATCACGTGGTAGTCTGTATTGAACAGGCGGTTCCACCAATCCAGTTCGGCAGGCGTATCGTTGCCTGCCAAAGCCATATAGCGCCGCGGCCTTTCGGCGTAGTTTCCATAATGCTCGTTCAGGCACATCATCGCGGAGTCTATGTATTGCAACGCCAAGGTATAGTCACCGTCCACGTTACAATAGTATGCGTCGTTGGCATAGTCAGAAGCTTGGTTCAGCAGCAGTTCGTATTCTTCCTGCAAGGCCGATTCCGATGAATCGGTAACGACGGCTTCCGGCACACCGGCATCGGACGCATTGCCGCAAGCTGCCATACCAAAGGATAAGGCAAGCAACAATACCGTCATCCCCCTGCGCACGCCGACGGGTAGCCTGAAATAGAAACGGCTTCCTTGCCCCAACGTGCTCTTCACATCGAACAGGCAGACGTGGAAGAGCGGATTGGTCTTCCTGTATTTCTCAATGATGCCCTTACAGTTCATCAAGCCGAATCCGCTTCCCTTGTTCTTTCGCAATTCCTCGCGGTCGGAAGTGTCATTCATGCCGATAGCTTGTGAGTCGTACACTTTCTCGCCTACGATGTGCGCCACATCTTCCGGAGAAAGTCCGCACCCGTTATCCTCGACAGACACTTCCACGTAATTGTTCTCCTTGCGGGCATAGATTTTCACCTCACCACCCTTAGGGGTATATTTGCGCGCATTCTCCGCCAACGTGTTTATCATGAAAAGCGTCAAGGCCTTGTCTGCTTTCACGCAGGCGTCGGTCGGTTCCACCTCCAAGGTCAGATGTTTCATCTCGAAAGCGCGGCTACCCTTCCGCAGCAAGTCGAAAAGCCCGTTCAGCTCAAACGTCTCGATATTCAGACTCAAGGTACCTTGTTTCATCTTAATCCATAAAGCCAGAATATCGTTGTACTCATTGATAGTGGTGACAAGTTCGTCAATGTACTGGTACTTCTCTTTTTTAATCACTTCGTCATGAATATATCCCAGGTGCACCAACTTATGTACTTCGTTCAAAATGCGGTCTATATAGGGATGAATGCCGTTCACGATGGAGAGACAGGCTTTCTTTATCAGATTCTGCCGTTTGTTTCCGGCGATATGCTGTTCGTGGATGTAGCGTTGCTTCTCCAACCTTCGCTGTTCCTCACCGAGGGAAATGGAAGCCATTCCGTTGTCCAGCGCCCACTGAATATAAGGATTGATGACCTGCACCATGGCCTGCTCGTCTTTCCCCATACGCTGTGCGAATACCAACTTCCCGGCTTCAATCCGCACGTCTTCCGTACCAAACAACTCTTTCAGCCGGGGGCGGACAGCTGTCAATATCGCATCCGTAATTTCATCCTCGGTCTGCGCATCGGCAGGAATGGACGCGGTGATACTTTGGCAAATATCCAGCATGGACTGCAAACGGTGCAGATGCAGTTTGTTGCGCACTTTGGAACGTTTATTAAAGAACCAGAAGAAGACAAATACCAAGGCAAGCCCTGCAACCACACAGCCAAGCAGCAGGTTCAGCTGTCCCGCCTCCTTTTCCAGCGCCTGATAACGGCTTTCCAGTTCTTTGTCCTGACGGGTATCCTCCAGGATGTCCAGGTAGATGTTCCGGTTATAATCCGAATACTCCTTCATCTCCAGTCCGGCGTATGCCACGCTCAGCTGTTCGCGTATCCTCGAAATCCACTCGGGGACGGTCTTCAACTTCTGCTGAATCCAAGCCTTTTCCGCGCAGATAGTATCGCGACGGTCGTATGCCTTCAGCCAGTCCAGACTGTCGTGGCAGTCGTAGGAGCGACGGTGATGGTCGTTCACGCACTCCAAGGCACGTTTCAATGTATCAAGCGCCTGACGGTATTCGCCATGCGCGTTCAGATACTTCCCGATGGAGACGTAGGCACCGGCTATCTGGTAGATGTCGTTGTATTGTCGGAACTTCGCCAAAGCCTGTTGTCCCAGCCGCAGGGGCAGCAGCGAATCCACCGGTTCGCCGAGCTGCTTCAAAGCGTGCGAACGCCGTGCCCGGAAGAAATCGTAATCGTCCGGCGAGGCCGTCAGGTTGGCCAGTCCCTGCACGCCGTTTCCTTCAAAGTACAAATACCCTTTCTTGGATGCCAGCCGCCAGGTGGTGTAAAGTTCGTCAAACTCACGCAGACGACGCTCGTCGGGCGTTTCACCATCGCACAGCGAGGCCGATCCTTTTATATAGTGATAATACAATAACTGGTTGGTATCCGCAGCCAGTTCCTCACCCTCAGACACTTCATTGATGGATGCCAAGGCTTCCGGACGTTGCTGCAAATAATAATAGTATATGGCAGATACGATATGGAACTCCGAACGGGCATATGCCAGCCGCATCCGTTCGTGTTTGTCGGCAAATAGGTTGTTGTCTTCCGCAATGCGCTTCATGCGGCGAACGGCACTGTTGCGGTAATCGTAAAACTCCTTGTTCAGTGCCGTCCGCTGATAAATTTTCATCAGCCCGATGTCGGCGACAAGAAGTTCCAGTTCGTTCTTGGTCAGGCCGTACACCTCCTGATAATACTTCTCGGCCTGTTCAAAATCCATACGCATGAAGGCGCAGAACCCTAAGTTGTTGCAGGCTTCCGCCTTTCCCTGGCGGTAAAGCACTGCTTCGCGGTAAGCCTTTGCGGCAGCATGACACGATGAATCCAGGTTACGGTAACGGAGAGTGTATGCCGCCTGGTTCAGGGAGTCGGCGCGATGCACCTCTTTTGTAGGCGCCGTACCCACACACGAAACGGACACCGTACCTGCCAGATACAGCATTGCCGCCAGTAATAATATGTATGAAAGGCTTTTCACAAAGCAAAGCTACAAATAAATCCGGGAAAGAAAAACATTTTTTCTACAATAAGTCTTGTATTATGTAACGGGAAATTCATACCTTTGCACACAAATTAATAAATCGGTAACATTTATTACAGAAATGAGCGAAAAAGCACCTTTTATGGTATTCTCGGGAACAAATTCGAGATACCTTGCAGAGAAAATCTGCGCCAGCCTTGATTGCCCGTTGGGAAAGATGAATATCACCCACTTTGCAGACGGTGAATTCGCAGTCTCTTACGAAGAATCTATCCGCGGCGCAAACGTATTCCTGGTTCAATCCACATTCCCCAATTCCGACAATCTGATGGAACTTCTGCTGATGGTCGATGCCGCCAAAAGAGCATCTGCCAAAAGTATCATCGCGGTTATCCCTTATTTCGGTTGGGCACGACAGGACAGAAAAGACAAGCCCCGTGTTTCCATCGGTGCCAAGTTGGTAGCCGACCTGCTTTCGGTGGCAGGTATCGACCGCTTGATTACGATGGATCTCCATGCTGACCAAATCCAAGGATTCTTCAACATTCCGGTCGACCATCTGTATGCATCGGCCGTATTCCTTCCTTATATCGAATCACTGAAACTGGATGACCTTGTTATCGCAACTCCCGATGTGGGCGGTTCGAAACGTGCCAGCACATTCTCCAAATACCTCGGCGTACCTTTGGTGTTGTGCAACAAGACGCGTGAGAAGGCAAACGTTGTTGCCACCATGCAGATTATCGGTGACGTAAAAGACAAAAACGTGGTATTGGTAGACGACATTGTGGACACGGCAGGCACCATCACCAAGGCTGCCAACATCATGATAGAGGCCGGTGCCAAATCCGTTCGCGCCATCGCCAGCCACTGCGTGATGTCCGACCCGGCATCTTTCCGCGTACAGGAATCAGGTCTGACCGAAATGGTGTTTACAGACAGTATCCCCTACTCTAAGAAGTGCGATAAGGTGAAACAGTTGAGCATTGCCGATATGTTTGCCGAGACTATCAGAAGAGTAGTTAAGAACGAATCCATCAGTTCGCAATACATTATCTGATATATAGTTCATATTTCAAATAAGAAAGGCTGCGCAATGTCCGTTTCCGGACTGCGTAGCCTTTTTCAATTTCTTTATAAATCAGCCTTTATCGCGTAAAAGCCCTCTATTTAATTGACTAGTCTTCCCATTTTATAAGTGCCCTTGCGCACCAGCTTTCCGTTCTTGTCTGTTTCCACAAACGGACCATCCTTCTTGCCCTGCTTGAAGAAGCCTTCGTAACGGTTTCCGTTCTTGTCTTCCTGAACGCCGCTCCCCTCTTCCAATCCGTTGACAAAACCGCCTTTGTATTTTGTACCGTCGGTAAGAATCAAAGTGCCTTGACCGTTGAATTTATTGTCTTTCCATTCACCTTCGTAAGAATCACCGACGTTCCACTTGTAGGTACCATGACCGTTGCGCTGGTTGTTTTTCCACTCACCTTCGTATACGGCGCCGCTTGCCCATGTAAATGTGCCGTGTCCGTCCTGCATACCGTCCTTGAAGTTTCCGACATATTTATTGCCGCTGGCGTGATAATAGATACCCTCGCCGGTACGTTCGCCCTGCACATAGGAGCCTTCGTAGCGGTCGCCCGTATGGAAGAAGTAAATTCCCTTGCCATGCTGCATATCATCTTTCCAGTCGCCTACGTATTTGTCGCCGTTGGCATATTCAAACGTACCCTTGCCTTCACGGACATCGTTTTTCCAATGACCGTCGTATTTACAGCCGTCGTTCCATACCAACGTGCCTTCACCGTTCTTCTTGTCTTCCTTCCACGAACCGATGTATTTGGAACCGTTCTTCCAAGTGTAAGTACCTTTCCCCTCACGTTTATCACTTATCCAGTCACCCTCGTAAAGGTCGCCGTTATAGTAGTACATCGTGCCTTTACCGTGCTGGAAGTCCTGATACCACATACCGTCGTAGCGGTTGTTGTTCATAAAGTAATAGATGCCTCTGCCGTGCTGCTGGTTCTGGAACCACTGGCCGTCATACCTTTCACCGTCGGGAAAGGTGTAGACTCCCTGCCCTTCACGTTTTCCCTTGACGTATTCGCCTTCGTAGACATCGCCATTCTTGAAAACCGTTTTTCCTTTTCCGCCGGGTTTGCGTCCTTTCATCTCGCCCGTATATACGGAACCGTCCTTGAACGTATAGGTCCCGATTTTTATTTCCGATGAGAAAGTACCCTTTATTTTATCGAAGAATCCGCTTTTTTCCTGGGCTGCGGCACTACCCTGTGACAAGTATAACAGAACGACTGCGGTATATAGATATTTCATCTTTGATTACAAGTTTCTTGATTAGTGTTTTGACAAAGATACGATTAATCTGCCAAAACCGCAGGACGCTTCCCGTTTTTTATGACATTTTTTTGCCGGATACGGCTTCTTTTAATTTCTCTTTGCACAAATTCCGTCCGGCAAGTTCACGTATCTCTTCGGGGGTGATATCCCGGATTGCATTCAAGGCATCCTCAAAATAGGTGTCGCCAAAACCGGAGGTCTGGACAAACATCCACGCATCTGCCAGCGAGAAAGCCGACTCGTAGCTACGGCACATCTCGCCCAACATATAGTTCCTCACCATGGATAGCTCTTCTTCCGACACCAGTTCATTCTGCAAACGGTCTATTTCATGATAGACTTCCCGTATCAGCGGCTCTACAAACTCGTTTGCCGTTTCTGCACTGACAGCCAGCATCCCTTGTCCCGGATAAGGAACGATGCCTGCCGAAATGCCATACGTATAGCCTTTTTCTTCACGGATGTTGGACATCAGGCGGCTACCGAAGTACCCGCCGAACAGTGTCACCATCACCCGCGCCTTCAGATAATCGGGATGGCTGCGTTCCAAGGATAGCATACCCATGCGCACCGCGCTCTGCATGGCACCGGCATACTCCACAAATATCCGTTTATCGGCAGACGAAGCCGGAACGAAATCCCGCTTCTCCGGTTTCCGGAACTCCCTGCCGAAAGCATCCTTGCCAAACAGCTCCTCTATCCGCCGTATGCAATCGTCGCCGACCTTTCCGGAAACGTAAACCGTACAGTTACCGGAATGGTAGTGCCGGTCGTAAAACTCCCTGAGCACGTCAGGAGTTATCCGGTGATAATCTTCTTCCTGCACCAGCCGCCCGCAAGGGTGCGCCTCGCCATACAACGCCTTCATCAGCGCCCGGTGTGCCAAGAAATCTACTTTGGACGAGTTGACAACAAACTGCTGGAGATTGCTATCCATGATGATGCCCAGCTCTTTCTCCGGAAATACGGGTTCCTTTACGATGGACTCCAATATCTCCAACGTCTGCGGCAGATACTTGTTCAGCGAATACAGAGTGATGTAGGCATACTCCGACGCACCGGACAATTCCAGCCAAGCGCCGTAATAGTCGAGCTTCTCGGCTATCTCCAAAGCGGTGTAGCGGAGCGTCCCTTCGCGCAACATACGGTTGGTGAACAACGCCTGCAACGGCTGCGACTGCTGCCAGCGCCCGCCTTCCATCAGCAGGTCTATGCGCACCACTTCGTTGTCACCGGAATCGAGCACATTCAGGGGTACGCCGTTGGGCATGACGAAACGCCGGGGCTTCTGTACTGCCAGCTGCCCGACATCCCTGATTTTAGGTTGAATGGTTCTGTCCAAATGCGTCATCTGTCAATACGGATGTTCATCGTTTGTCTTGGGTTTGCAGAAAAAGCTCCGCACGCTCCAGGTCCTGGGGCGTGTCGATGCCGATGGTCTCCACTTCGGTGATGCCGGCTTTAATGGTATACCCGTTCTCCAGCCAACGCAACTGTTCCAGCGACTCCGCCAGCTCGAGCTGCGATTGTGGCAGCAAGGTAATCTCTTTCAGCACCTCTACCCGATAGGCATACAGGCCGATATGTTTGTAGTAAGTATGGTTCTTCAGCCACTCCCGCTTGTCGGCATTGCGCTGATAGGGGATGATGGAACGGCTGAAGTAGAGGGCGTTCATGTTCTTGTTGAGCACCACTTTGGGAGAATTGGCGTTTTCCAATGCCTCGAAACCGCAATCGGCAGTAAAGGGCTTCACCAAAGTGGCAATCTGTGTGGACGGGTCGCCGAAACAGGCTTTTACGGTTTCCAACTGGGAGGGTTGTATGAAAGGCTCGTCGCCCTGAATGTTTACCACCACATCAAAGCCTTCCCCCACTTTCGTATAAGCCTCGTAGCAACGGTCCGTTCCGCTTTTGTGGTGAACGGATGTCATCACGACCTTTCCACCGAATGCCTTTACGACCGCCTCGATACGCTCGTCGTCAGTAGCTACGTATGCATCATCCAAAACGCCGGCCACCTGTTCGTATACCCGCTGAATAACGGTCTTTCCGCCCAATAAAGCCAACGGCTTGGCCGGGAAACGCGTAGACGCGTAACGGGCAGGGATTATTCCTAAAAATTTCATATCTTTCATATCGTTAAGTTCTTCCAATCCGCGGGCAATGTAATCCCGCTTCCAGTCTTCGGGCTTATACACCCTGCCGTCGCACGACAGCAAGTCGATGTCAAGGCGGACAATCTCCTGCCGTTTGTCTTCGGGAGTCCTTCCGGTTTCCCGCTCGATGCCTTTCAGACGGGATACGATTTCATCGGTTCCGCAGTCAGACGTGAAGCGCGCCACCTGATTGGCAAACATCGCCTGCCGCCGGAAAAACAGCGGTTCCGTATCCATCTCCGCAGAAAAGCGGATATCCGGAAAAAGCTCCGTCAGCCTTGTACGTGCCAAGGCAAGATTGCGCCGTCTTTGTTCATTGCTTCCGATGCAGATTGTATAAACCTTCCTTAATTTTGAATTCTGAATTTTGAATTTTGAATTCTTCATTCTCAATTCCTCATCCTTAATTCTTCATCCTTCATTCTTAATTCTTCATTCTTAATTGAACAAATCGTCCAGCCCCATTTCCGATACCGGTTCCGCATCTTCATAGCCGCTCTCCTTGCACGGGTCGAAACCTTCGGGCAGCTGGAACGTCTCGTTCTCGTCGTAGCCCAGCGATTTGTCGCCCAGCACTTTCACCATATACTTCGCCCAAATAGGCAAAGCCATGGAAGCGCCTTGTCCGTGCAGCATGGTGTCGAAGTGGATGTCGCGGTCTTCACCGCCCACCCAGCATCCTGAAACGAGCGAAGGCGTAAAGCCCATGAACCAGCCGTCGGCATTATAATTGGTTGTACCGGTCTTACCGCCCATATCCGCCTTTACACCCAAGCGGCGGACACGCCCGCCCGTACCTTCGTTGATGACGGCACGCAGCATCACCAGCATCTTGTAGGCGCTGGATGCACTGATTACCTCCTGCATATCCGGCGAGAACGTAGCCAGCACATTGCCGTCGTTATCCTCGATGCGGGTGACGAACAGCGGCGCTACGCGGATGCCTTTGTTCGGGAATGCCGTATAGGCACTCACCATTTCGCCGACAGAGATTTCGCAAGGGCCGAGGCAGAGCGACACCGAGGGGACAATATCGCGGTTGCGCACGCCGAAGCTGTGTACCAGCCGTTTCAATTCATACGGATTCAGCTTGCTCATCAGATAGGCGGTAATCCAGTTGTCCGAATTTGCCAGCCCCCACTTCACTGTCACCATTTCGCCGTAACGCTTGTTGTTGGCATTGCGCGGCGTCCAGGGAGTTCCGTTTTCGTCTATCAGCGTATATTCCACGTGGCGTGCCTGGTCGCAGGGCGAGAAGCCGTTCTCCATCGCCAGCGAGTAGACGTAAGGTTTCATGGTAGAACCAATCTGACGGCGTCCCACCATTGCCATATCATATTTAAAGTAATGATGGTTCGGACCGCCTACGTACGCCTTCACATGGCCGTTGCGCGGGTCCATCGACATGAATCCGGCACGCAGGAAGAATTTGTAATAGCGGATGGAATCCATCGGGGTCATCACGGTGTCTTTCTCGCCGCTCCAGCTGAAGACGGACATCTGCTCGGGCGTATTGAATGCTTTCTTGATTTCCGCTTCAGTGGCTCCAGCCTTCTTCATAGTGCGGTAGCGGTCGGACAGCCGCATGGCACGTCCCAGGATTTCGTCTACTTGTTCCTGGGTCAGCCGGAAAGTATAGGGTGCCTTCTTGGCCCCTTTCTTCTCCTTAAAGAAGTAGCCCTGCAACTCTTTCAAGTGTTCTACAACGGCATCTTCCGCATACTTCTGCATACGCGAGTCGATGGTGGTATAGATTTTCAGCCCGTCTGTATACAGGTTGTATTTGCTGCCGTCTTTCTTCGTGTTCTTTTCGCACCAGCCATACAGGGGATTTGTCTCCCAGTCGAGCGAGTCTTCGTAATACTTCTGCATCTGCCAGCCGCGGTAGTCCGATTTATTCGGTTTTTCGGCATTCAACACACCGCGCAGGTATTCGCGGAAGTACGTCGCGAGCCCTTCGTTGTGGTCCACGCGGTGGTAAGAAAGCTTCAACGGCAATGCCTGCAACGAATCGCGCTCTTCGATTGTGATGTATCCGGCCTTGCGCATCTGGTCGAGCACCACGTTGCGGCGTCCGCGCGCGCGTTCATTATAACGTACCGGATTGTAGAGAGAGGGGTTCTTGCACATACCCACCAGCGTAGCGGCTTCCTCTGCCTTCAGTTCCTTCGGCTCGCAACCGAAATAAGTGTAGGCGGCAGTCTTTATGCCGACCGCATTGTTCAGGAAGTCGAACTTATTGAGATACATCGTGAGAATCTCCTCTTTGGTGTAATAACGCTCCAGCTTTACGGCAATGACCCATTCGATGGGTTTCTGAAACAGGCGCTCCATGATGTTGTCGGCGCTTGGCGAGTAAAGCTGCTTGGAGAGCTGCTGGCTGATGGTGCTACCGCCGCCGGCATTCTTCTGCATCAGGATGCCGCGCTTCACCACGGCACGGAACAGGGCGATGACATCGATGCCCGAATGTTCGGCAAAACGGACGTCTTCCGTCGCTATCAGCGCATTGATGATGTGCGGGGACAAATCGTTGTACCCTACAAACACACGGTTCTCTTTACTATAAGAATAGGTACCCAAGACTTTTCCGTCTTCCGAGAATATTTCCGTTGCAAACTTGTAATTGGGATTTTCCAGGTCTTCCACGGGAGGCATATAGCCAATCCAACCTTTTGCTATCGAGAAGAAAACAACCACACACACCAATGCCATCAGTGCAATGAAAACCCAAAGGATTTTTACGACTTTCTTTATCATGTCCGGTCCAACAATTTCTGTGATTACAATAATGGGGCAAAGGTACGTAAATATAATGTATATACGCCCAAACAGCACGGCTTTTTTCGTCTTTTTTAGGTCTGGGCCACGGCTTTTAAAACAATCCCCACCTCCCCGAGGAGCAAACCGACGGCAAGCGGCGGACTATTTTCTCCTTACTAAAATCTAATCGTCCGACAGTTGTTTCCCTTTCGTCCGACAGCCGTGACCTTTTCGTCCGACAGCTGTCGGACGAAAAGGTCACGGCTGTCGGACGATTATAGTTTAGTATAGCCGGAATTAGTTGCTTGCGGCCGGGAAACGTAAAAACCGCCTTAGCACTCTTTATACGCAACCTTACCTGAGATAGCATTTTTATCGGAAAAAAGTCCCCCCACATTTTCATGCGCCATATCTTTTTTGTACTTTTACACTCTCGAAAAGCAAAACGAATATCAACGATATGGAAAACAGAAGTTTAGTCACTATCGCCGAGCACAGCAAAGAGAAAATCCTCTATATGCTTGACATGGCGAAAGAGTTCGAGGCAAAGCCCAACAGGCATCTGCTGGATGAAAAAGTTGTCGCCACCCTATTTTTCGAGCCGTCCACCCGTACCCGCTTAAGTTTTGAGACTGCCGCCAACCGCCTTGGCGCGCGCGTCATCGGTTTCAGCGACCCGAAAGCCACCAGTTCGTCCAAAGGCGAGACGCTGAAAGACACCATCAAGATGGTGAGCAACTATGCCGACATCATCGTGATGCGCCACTACCTGGAAGGTGCCGCACGCTATGCCAGCGAAGTAACCACCGTGCCCATCGTCAATGCCGGAGACGGAGCCAACCAGCATCCCTCGCAGACGATGCTCGACCTCTACTCCATCTACAAGACGCAAGGCACACTGGAAAACCTGAACATCTACCTCGTGGGCGACTTGAAATACGGCCGCACCGTGCACTCCCTGCTGATGGCTATGCGCCATTTCAACCCCACCTTCCATTTCATCGCCCCCGAAGAGCTGAAAATGCCGGAAGAGTACAAAATCTATTGTCGCGAACACGACATCCGGTTTGTGGAGCACACCGATTTCACCGAAGAGATAATAGCCGATGCAGACATCCTCTACATGACCCGCGTGCAACGTGAACGCTTCACCGACCTTATGGAGTACGAACGCGTCAAGAACATCTACATCCTGCGCAACAAGATGCTGGAGCACACCCGCCCCAACCTGCGCATCCTGCATCCGCTGCCCCGCGTCAACGAGATAGCCCTCGACGTGGACGACAACCCGAAAGCGTATTATTTCCAGCAGGCACAAAACGGGCTCTATGCCCGCGAGGCCATCCTTTGCGACGTGCTGGGCATCACGCTGGACGATGTGAGAAGAGACGGGAAGTGAAAGCCTACTTGAATACTTATACCCTATATTTTATACTTAAACTACATGAGTGAGAAAAAGCAAGAACTGCAGGTAGCCGCCTTGGAAAACGGCACTGTCATCGACCATATACCATCCGAAAAGCTATTTACGGTAGTGTCATTGCTCGGGTTGGAGCAGATGAACAACAACATCACAATCGGCTTCAACCTCAAAAGCAAGAAGCTGGGAACGAAAGGCATCATCAAGATAGCGGACAAATTCTTCTGCGACGATGAGATAAACCGCATTGCCGTGGTTGCCCCCAACATCAAGCTGAACATCATACGCGACTACGAAGTGGTGGAAAAACGCGAAGTGAACCTGCCCGACGAGTTGCACGGCATTGTGAAATGTGCCAATCCCAAGTGCATCACCAACAACGAACCGATGTCCACCCTGTTCCACGTAGTGGACAAGGATAATTGTGTCATCAAATGCCACTATTGCGAGAAAGAACAGACAAGGGAAGAAATAGAGATAATCTGATGAAAGAAGACTGGAAACCGGGAACCATGATTTATCCGCTCCCCGCCGTACTGGTGAGTTGCGGAAGTACTCCGGAAGAGTACAACCTGCTGACCATCGCATGGACGGGCACCATTTGCACCAACCCGCCCATGTGCTATATTTCCGTGCGCCCGGAGCGCCACTCCTACGACATCATCAAGCGCAACATGGAATTTGTCATCAACCTGACGACGAAAGATATGGCGCGTGCCACCGACTGGTGTGGCGTGCGCTCGGGAAAGGACTACAACAAGTTTGAGGAGACAGGACTGACAGCCGGCAAAAGCACCGTTGTCAGCGCCCCACTCATCGAAGAATCTCCCCTGTGCATCGAATGCAGGGTAAAGGAGATTCTCTCCCTCGGTTCGCACGATATGTTCATAGCCGATGTCGTGAACGTACGTGCTGACACCTCCCACTTGAATACGGAAACCGGCAAACTGGAGCTGGCTGCATCCAACCTGCTGGTCTATGTGCACGGAGGTTACTACGAACTGGGAGAGAAAATCGGGAAATTCGGCTGGTCGGTGGAGAAGAAGAAACAATGACTAATGACAGGAAACGATGATGGGAAAACGACAGTTACTACTCGGGATATGCCTATTGGCCTTCTCCACAACAGTGTGGGGACAGCTCCCCCATCATCACAACCGCCGGGTGAACTTTGGCATCAAAGGCGGATTTACATCCTCGCTCTTCCTTGTATCGGACTTGGTGCTCAATGGCACTGTCATCGACGAGGTGCAGAACAACTATAAGATAGGCTATTTCGGTTCGTTCTTCATGCGGATAAACTTCAAACGCCATTTCCTGCAACCGGAACTCTCTTATACGATAAACCGCTGTAACATCACCTTCGAGAAACCGCTGCCGGAAGACGCTCCCGAAAACAGCATACCCGGAATGGCTTCCATCACCTCGTCCATTCATAGCCTTGAAATCCCCGTAATCTACGGATACAACATCATCAAGGAAGGACCCTACAGCCTTGCCATCTTCGGAGGACCGAAAATACGTTATATATGGGACAGGCAGAGCAAAGTGACCTTCGAGAATTTCGACCAGCGGGATATCGAAGAGGAGCTATATCCTTTGAACGCCAGTTTCACCGCCGGCGTTGCCGTAACGATTTCCCGCGTTTTCTTCGACTTCCGGTATGACATCGGACTTCACAACATATCGAAACGCATCAGTTACAAACCGATTTATGACGAAAACTTCGGCGATGAAGCCACGCTTGGCAGCCAAATACGCTTCCACAGAAGAGATAATGTGCTCAGTTTCTCACTCGGAGTGTTCTTTTGACAGGAAATTTCTTACTTTTCTTACAATTTATTCATTTATTTCCCTTAAATTTGTGCGCTTAATAAGAGAATACAGAATTATCAAACTTATCTAATAAGCAAGAATGAAAAGAGACGACTTAATTTTCGACATTATCGAAAAAGAACATCAACGCCAGCTCAAAGGTATTGAATTGATTGCATCAGAGAACTTTGTAAGCGACCAAGTTATGCAGGCCATGGGTTCCTGCCTCACCAACAAGTATGCGGAGGGTTATCCCGGCAAACGTTACTACGGCGGTTGCGAGGTTGTAGACCAAAGCGAACAAATCGCCATCGACCGCCTGAAACAGATTTTCGGTGCAGAATGGGCCAACGTACAGCCACACTCCGGCGCGCAGGCTAATGCCGCCGTATTCCTTGCCGTACTGAACCCGGGCGACAAATTCATGGGTTTGAACCTTGCACACGGCGGTCACCTCTCCCACGGTTCATTGGTCAATACTTCCGGTATCATCTACACTCCCTGCGAATACAACCTCAATAAAGAAACCGGACGCGTAGACTACGACCAAATGGAAGAAGTAGCCCTGCGCGAGAAGCCGAAAATGATTATCGGTGGCGGTTCCGCCTATTCACGCGAATGGGACTACAAGCGTATGCGCGAAATCGCCGACAAGATAGGTGCTATCCTGATGGTTGATATGGCACATCCTGCCGGATTGATTGCTGCAGGCGAACTGGACAACCCTGTGAAATATGCACATATCGTAACTTCGACTACGCACAAGACATTGCGCGGTCCGCGTGGCGGCGTAATCATGATGGGTAAGGACTTCCCAAATCCTTGGGGCAAGAAGACTCCGAAGGGAGAAATCAAGATGATGTCCCAGTTGCTCGACTCTGCCGTATTCCCCGGCATCCAGGGCGGTCCGTTGGAGCACGTCATTGCAGCGAAGGCCGTTGCTTTCGGCGAGATTCTGCAACCGGAATGGAAAGAGTATGCCAAACAGGTGAAGAAGAATGCCGCCACGTTGGCACAAGCCTTGATAGACCGTGGTTTTACCATCGTTTCCGGCGGTACGGACAATCACTCCATGCTGGTAGACCTTCGTAGCAAATACCCCGATTTGACAGGTAAAGTGGCTGAAAAGGCATTGGTATCTGCCGACATCACGGTAAACAAGAACATGGTTCCGTTCGACAGCCGCTCCGCGTTCCAGACTTCCGGTATCCGCTTGGGTACTCCTGCCATCACAACCCGTGGCGCCAAGGAGGATTTGATGCTGGAAATCGCCGAAATGATTGAAACCGTCCTCTCTAACGTAGAAAACGAACAGGTCATCGCAGAGGTTCGCGCACGCGTCAATGCGAAGATGAAGGAATATCCGCTGTTCGCTTATTAAATTGAGAAGTAAGAATTGAAAATTGAGAAATGATGGTCCGGTAATAAGAGAGTCTCAGACAATCTTTCCACATCATTTCAGATAAATACGAAAAACAGGCTGCGCAGTTCATCGAACGAACATTGCGCAGCCTGTTTTTTTATCGTTGTCCGAAGAGGATGTTTCATATTGATTTCATCAGGAAAGCCCCTCTATGTTTCCGTCTACGATGTCGATATGCTCGGCTTGCGGCACTTTGGGAAGCCCCGGCATACGGAGTATCTCGCCGGCAATGGCAACAATCATTTCCGCACCGTTGTTGATGACGATATCTTTGATGTGGAATTCGAAATTGTTGACAGCGCCGTATATTTTCGGGTCGGCTGAGAAAGAGTATTGCGTCTTGGCGATGCAGACGGGATAGTGTGAAATCCCCATCTCTTCAATCAGTTGTATCATCTTGCGCGAAGCACTGCTGTAGGTCACCACGCTTGCTCCATATAGGTTGCACGCCACTTTTTCTATCTTCTGCTGCACGGTGTCATTTTCCTCGTAGGTATATCGCAACGGGGCGGAAGGTTTCTTTTCGATGGTATCCACCACAAGGTTTGCCAAATCGACGGCACCTTCCCCGCCTTCGGCAAAAGCATTGTTGATGGCAAAGCCGACTTTCAAATCTTCTTCGCAATGGCGGCGGATAGCTTCCACCTCTTCGTCCGTATCGCTGGCAAAGCGGTTGAAGGCAACGACTACAGTCTGTCCGAAATAGCGCAGGTTGCGGATGTGCTTGTCCAGATTGCCGAAGCCCTCTTTCAGTCCATCCATGTTCGGTTCCTTGATGCGGTCAAGGCTGACGCCGCCGTGCATCTTCAGTCCTTGTGCGGTGGCAACGATGACAGTCAGCTTAGGTTGCAGCCCACTTTTCCGGCATTTGATGTTGTAGAATTTCTCCGCTCCCAAGTCGGCACCGAAACCGGCTTCCGTCACCACATAGTCGCCGAATGTCATCGCCATCTTGGTGGCAAGAATGGAGTTGCAGCCGTGTGCGATGTTTGCGAACGGACCACCGTGAACAAAAGCCGCCGTCCCTTCGGTGGTCTGTACCAAGTTGGGATGGATAGCGTCTTTCAGTAATACGGTGACAGCGCCTGCTATTCCTAAATCACTTACGGTAAACGGTTTGCCTTCAAAGTCGAAACCAAGGATAATGTTTTCGATACGTCGGCGAAGGTCTTCCGTATCTTTCGACAGGCAAAGGATTGCCATAATTTCCGATGCCGGAGTAATATCGAAGCCGGACTCCATGGTGACTCCGTTGGTACGTGGCCCGAGACCGGTGACGATGCTACGCAAAGAACGGTCGTTCACATCGAGCACGCGCCGCCAGATGATTTCTTTCAGGCCGAAGCCGTCTGCCTGATGCTGGTAGATATAGTTATCCAACATGGCGGAAATCATATTATGCGCGGAAGTGATAGCATGGAAATCACCGGTGAAATGTAAGTTTATCTTCTCCATCGGAAGCACTTGCGCGTAGCCGCCTCCTGCCGCTCCGCCTTTCATTCCGAAGCAGGGACCGAGCGAGGGTTCGCGCAAGGCTACGATAGCCTTTTTCCCAATCTTGTTAAGTCCCAACGCCAAGCCGATGGAGACGGTTGTCTTGCCGATTCCGGCTTTTGTCGCCGTGATGGCGGTCACCAGAATCAGGTTGCTCCGTTTTACTTTCTCTTCATCAATCAGTTCTTCGGGAATTTTGGCGATGTAACGTCCATAGTTTTCTACTTCTTCGCGGGGAATGCCCACACTTTCGGCAACTTGCTTTATTTTCTTTAGTTCTATGCTGCGCGCTATTTCAATGTCTGATTTCATATAGAGTCTTTGTTTTTATATTTTATAGCGTTGCAAAAGTACAAAAAATCCGCTACTGCTCCATCAATTTCTCCAGTTTCTTCAGCAAACTGCCTTTTCCGTAGCCGGACCACATATCTACCACCGTGCCTTCTGCTGACAAAAAGACATAACGGGGAATGGAACCGGAACTGTATTTGGCATATATGCCGTTGTTGCCTTTCAAGTCGTTCAGGTTCCACCAGCTGATGTCGTGATGCCTGGAAGCTATCTCCCAATTCGTCTTATCGTCGATGCTCAAACTGACCACCACCAAACGCCCTTCATATAGCTTGCTGATTTCTTTCATCTCCGGCAGTGCATTGAGGCAGGGACCGCATCCCCGGCTCCAGAAGTCTATCAAGACGGGAGTTCCCTTAAAGTCGGACAGGCGGTGCACGTTACCCTGCAAATCAAACAAGTCGCCGTCCGCCGCCTTCTCTTGTACCGCCACTGTCTTGGCAGGAAACAGGTAAGCATGAATATCCAAAGCTTCGGGTGTCTGCCGCTGTTCATCGGTAAGCCTGTTGTAAAGTTCCTCTACTTCTTTGCGGTAAGGATAATCTTGGGTATATCTTACTCCCATTGCCAGATTCTCCAGCTTTTTCATCCAGATTTCTTCTACCGGCAATTGTTTCATGCGGGCTATTGTATTGGAGTCTATACGGACATCCAGCATCTTTTTTATCCTATCCAGGCTATCGCGTACAACTTTTATCTGTTCTTTTTCCTCTTTGGATTCCGCCTTTCTGTATGCGTACATAAGTTCCTTTTGTTTCAAGTAATTCTCTTGATAAAGGTTCCAAAACGAGCGTGAATCATTCACAAAAAGCTGCCATATCTTCTGTTGTGGCACATCGCTCTCCACTTGCCAAGTGTAACTGTTCATGTCTTCACCTGTCAAACGAATATGCGACCCGGCATTAACCCATAGATCCAATCCCATTCCGTATATGTTTCCATCGCGAATCGTTAAACTCAGATGGTTTACATCTGTGCCTAAAACAGGTACTTCAAAACGAAAATTATCTCCCCGCAATGTGTCTACAGCAATGCTGCTTCCTACCTTTCCTATCATCCGAAACAAGTTCAAACAAACTCCCGGCTTCACATTCTTCACCTTCCCCTCAATCGTGCATACCGATTGTGCCTGCATTCCGATGCTCGACAGTAAAAGAGCCATGCATCCAATAAATCTTCCAAATTTCATGTCTTTCATAATTTTTCTTTCTAATAAAATGTTTGTGTATATCGGATACAATATTAACCAAAAATAATCGTAACTGCAAGATAACTATATTTTATTTTACTGATTTATAGATAAAATACATACTTTGTGCGTTCCGAACGGACAAAGGAAACTTCCGTCTCGTTTCTTCGGAAGATAGCTTGCTTTCTCCAAAAGATAATCCGTTTTGCTCGGAAGATAAATGGTTTTACTCTCGCAAGACGGCCGCATCCGCATCGTGAATGTGCGCGGAATAGGCTATAAACTGATAGTATAAAGAAAGAGAAATAATACAAAGAAGTTTCCGGAAATGGCGGGAAAGGAGTATCTTTGTGGAGTGCAGCACCACGCGGCTGCCAAGAACCGATTATCCGAACGCAATCATGAAACGAATCTGTTTGTTCACCGCCCTCCTGCTGGCAAGTGTCGCTCCGCTGTGCGCCCAAAGCGAGGCGAAAGGCGATACCCTGCCTGCGCGTCCCCTGCCCGACGGCATCCCGCCGGAGGGAGCGCTCATGCCCGAAGTAAAGAACTACGGCGGATTTCTGCTGGACATGAGTCTGCTGAAAATGGAAGCCCCCGCCCTGCCCGACTTCAAACTGGAAATACCGGATGCGAGCAAAGACTACAGCCGGATGTTCCGCCTGAACCCGGACGCCACCTATTCGCAAGGGCTTTCGAACGTGTTCTCGCTCACTAATTCCACCGTCTACAGCCTGAACCCGTTCGGGCTGACCGGGTTCGGCGCGGCACCGGAACAGCTACAGATGGGAAGTTTCCGTCTGAAAAACGGTATGCGCATCCATACTTACGGCGAATATAACAAAGACGGATGGAAGGTTCCCAACCGTTCGGCGCTGCCTTGGGAGCGGAACAACTTTAAGGGAGCGTTCGAAATGAAGTCTTCCAACGGTTCGTTCGGTGTACGCATCGAGGTGCAACGGGGAAACCGGACGCCGTTCTGACAACGGCTGTCCTACTACATAAGTTCCGGTTCTGCCAGTCCCTTTTCCTTGCAGTACGCGCGTACTATCTCCAGAATGACGTCGCCATACTTCTCCATTCCTTTCTTCCCGAAATAAGCGATGTGGCGAAGCAGTTCCTTGTCGGTGGGCAGCAGGTTGCTGATGCCCAAAATGGCTTTCTGCTGGATGACGGTATAGACAGGAAGCCCCAAACGCGCCGCTTCCTGGTTTCTCCATGCCACCAAGCGCTCATAAAGTTCGGGATGCGGCACGTCCGAAGGGACTTGTACGGCGGGTGCGGCGGGTTCTCTCCGCTTGCGTTCTTGCGGGTTCTTCTCAGCCGAAGTCGGCAATCCCCGCCGCTTCATGTCTTCCTTGCCGGAGATGACGCGCTCGCCGATGGAGAGTATCGCTTTCTGCTTCAGGTAGTCGGCAGTGCGGAATCCATGCTCCGCCACGTACTCCAGCAGGTCGTCTTTCAGCAGGAAGAGCGTTGTCAGTTCTTCTTTGGTGGTCGCCAGCTGTTTCTTCAGCACTTTGTTGTCTGTGGCAAGAGGGCGTTCCCTTACCAAGGCGAGATAGAGCGGTGACATCTCTTTCTTGAAGTAATTGGCACCGGCGACAATGCGTTCCTGCAAGGTGGTATCCGATGCATAGTCCTGCGCGGCATCAATCAGGCGGTTGTATTGCACGCCGAACTTCTGCGCTACCTTCACCACCTTTTCGCGGAAACGTTCCGATTCTTCCTTATAGGTGGCAAGATGCTTGGGATATAGCCGGTAAAGATGCTCGTCGACCAAGCGGACGTAGCGCTGCACGGCTTGCTGCAACGGCAGGAAATCGAACAATCCCGACAACAGCTCGTGGAAATAGGTGCGTTGAAGCGAATGGAAACGGCACTCATCCGGCTCGCTCCTGCGGGCAGCGTCCGTGAACTCCTCCACTGCCCGGTCGCTGATGACGGCTTTGGCGGAAAGCGGCGCACTGAGCACGAGGCCTTCCAGGGTCTTGCAACGGCTCAGTGCCACGTAAGTCTGTCCGTGGGCGAAGGATGCGCTGGCATCAATGATGGCGCGCTCGAACGTAAGCCCTTGGCTTTTGTGGATGGTTATCGCCCATGCCAGCTTCAATGGGAACTGCCGGAAAGTGCCTTCGATGTCTTCCACAATCTCCTTGCTTTCTTCGTCCAACACGTATTTGGCATTGGCCCACTCCTCTTCCTGCAAGAGGAAAGTCTTGTTGCTCTCTTTGGGACGCACCTCAATGCTGGCGGTGGAAACGCCGGTGACCTCCCCTATCATGCCGTTGTAGTAACGGTGCTCGCCGGACGAATCGTTCTTTACGAACATCACTTGGGCGCCTTTTTTCAGTTCAAGCACTTCGTCCGTAGGATAGGAATACTCGGGAAACTTGCCGTCAATCGTGGCGCGAAAGGCATATGTGCGTCCCGGCAGCTGCTCCAGTTCGTAATCGTTGATGCGCTGCGCCTGATAGTTGTGGGTAACCAGACGAATGTAGCCCTCCTCCTTCCGAGGCTGGAAGTCAGGCAGGTAACGGCGGTTCAATGTTTCCAACACTTGAGGGTCGCAAGAATTTTCACGGATACGGTTCAGCAGGTTCAGGAAAGTCCCGTCGCTCTGCCGGTATACGGTCTTGAGTTCGATGGTGCAATATTCCGTCTGCTTCAGCGCGCGGCTGGAGAAAAAGTAAGGGGTATCGTAATATCTCTTCAGTAGCTGCCACTCCTCGTCCTTCACAACGGGAGCCAACTGCTGCAGGTCGCCAATCATCAGAAGTTGCACACCGCCGAAGGGCTTGTAATGGTCGCGGTAGCGGCGGAGCATTTCATCCACCGCATCCAGCAAGTCGGCGCGCACCATGCTGATTTCGTCAATCACCAGCAGGTCCATGCTGCGTATGATATTGATTTTCTCTTTGCCGAAACGGAAGCGGTAGGCCGCCGTCCCGCTCGCACTGAACGAACTTTCGGGCACGTAGGGTGCGAACGGCAACTGGAAGAACGAATGGATGGTCACTCCGCCGGCATTGATGGCAGCAATACCGGTGGGTGCCACGACGACCATACGTTTGGGACTGTTCTGCTTGAGCTTGCGCAGGAAAGTTGTTTTGCCTGTTCCGGCTTTGCCTGTCAGAAAAAGATGTGTGCCTGTGCTTTCAATGAATTGCCATGCCAGCGCTAATTCGGGATTCTGCTCCATTATTCTTTACCATTTGTTTTTATAGGCGGTAAAGATAACACAAATAAACAGAGTAGAAAGAAAAACGACCGGATGTTTTTACGGAAGGACGGTATCATCCACGCCAACAATACCTCTTGCCGCTATGCCGACAATACCCTTTGTCGTGTACGGAGAGACAACCCGTTCCGGACAAACGAAAAAAGGTCACATCCTTGGGGACATAACCTTTTTCCCTTGTTTCCTACCGGAGAAGTCATTTCATGCTACCACCGATAATATCCAACAATTCATTCGTAATCGCCTGCTGACGGCTCTTGTTGTACTGCTTCGTCAAGTCTTGAATCAAATCGTTGGCATTGTCCGTGGCAGCCTGCATGGCAAGCATACGGGCAGCGTGCTCGGAAGCGTTCGAGTCCGACAAGACGGTATAAATCTTCTGCGCCAGTACCTTGGGAAGAAGTTCGGTCACCAGTTGGGCAGCAGAAGGTTCCACAATGTAATCGTTGTTGAAGCCGCTTTTCCCCGTGCTTTCGGCTGCTTCTTCCGCCATCTTATCCAAATTGACAGGCAGATACTGGTCTATCGTCAGGATTTGCGAACCGGTGGATTTGAAATGATGATAAATCAGCTCCACTTTGTCTACGCGTCCTTCGGTAAACTCCTTCATCAAAAGCCCGGCAAGTTCGCGCGCCTGCGCATACGAAGGCTTGTCCGCCATCTCCTGATAACTGCCTTGCGGCACAATCCCCAGTTTCTTTACGGCTTCTTCCACTTTCTTGCCTACGGGATATACCAGAACATTATCTTTGCCCAGCGGTTTATATTCTTCCAATGTACGCTCCAGCATCTTTGCCACGTTGGAATTGAAAGCCCCGCACAGGGACGAATTGGACGAGAATGCCACAATCGCCACTCTTTCTACCGGACGTCCGTCGATATAGGGCGACTCTATCGCAATGTCCGTACCCAAGAAGTTTGTCAGAATCTCATTCAGCTTCCGTTGATAAGGTAGCATATTCCCAATCCGCCCCTGCGCCTTATGCAGTTTGGCAGATGCCACCATCTTCATCGCCGAAGTAATCTGGCGCGTACTTTTGACGGAGTTTATTCTATTTTTTACCTCTTTCAGTGAAGCCATCTTATATAGTGATTAGGATTGATGATTGGCGGCGGGCAAGCGGATGCCCTGCCGCTATCTACATAAATTGCTTGATTACCTTTGCTGCCGTTTCTTCTATCTTCTTGCAGACATCATCGTCGATGACACCCGTCTTCAGCACATCAAGCACCTCTTTTTGATAACTCCGTTCAAGAGATTCGAGGAAACTGCGCTCAAACTCGCTCACCTTATCCAAAGGCACGTCCTTCAACAAGCCGTGCGTACCGCAATAAAGAATAGCGACTTGCTTCTCTACGGGCATCGGGCTATACTGAGGTTGCACCAGCAGGCTGGTATTCTTCTGTCCCTTGTCGATGGTCAGCGCTGTCACAGGGTCCATATCACCGCTGAATTTGGTAAAAGCCTCCAGCTCGCGATACTGTGCCTGGTCTATCTTAAGCGTACCTGCCACCTTCTTCATCGCCTTAATCTGAGCGTTACCACCTACGCGACTCACGGAGATACCCACATCAATGGCAGGACGGTTACCCTGGTTGAAGAGGTTGGTGTCAAGGAATATCTGTCCGTCGGTAATGGAGATTACGTTTGTAGGGATATAGGCCGACACATCACCGGCTTGCGTTTCGATAATCGGAAGTGCCGTCAACGAACCACCACCTTTCACTCTGCCTTTCAGGCTGTCGGGCAAGTCGTTCATCTCCCGTGCCACTTCTTCCTGACTGATAATCTTAGCCGCACGCTCCAGCAAACGGGAGTGCAGATAGAATATGTCGCCCGGATATGCCTCACGCCCCGACGGACGGCGCAGAATCAGAGAAACCTCACGATATGCCACCGCCTGCTTGGACAAGTCATCGTAAACCACCAGTGCATGACGGCCGGTATCACGGAAATATTCACCGATGGCAGCGCCTGCAAACGGAGCATAATACTGCAATGCTGCCGGATCACCCGCCGTAGCAGCCACGACGATAGTGTAATCCATCGCACCGTATTCACGCAATGTGTTTACGATAGATGCTACCGTAGACCCCTTCTGACCAATAGCTACATAAATACAATATACAGGGTCGCCGGCATCATAATTGGCACGCTGGTTGATGATGGTATCAATGGCAATAGCAGTCTTACCCGTCTGTCGGTCACCGATAATCAACTCACGTTGCCCACGACCGATGGGAATCATGGCATCAACAGCCTTCAAACCGGTCTGCAACGGTTGGTTCACCGGCTGGCGGAAAATAACCCCCGGCGCTTTACGCTCCAGCGGCATCTCGCAAAGTTCACCGCCTATCAGCCCCTTACCGTCCAACGGCATCCCCAACGGGTCGATGACACGTCCCAGCATACCCTCTCCCACCATAATGGAAGCGATACGCTTGGTACGCTTCACCACAAAGCCTTCCTTGATTTTATCCGTTGGGCCTAACAATACAGCCCCCACGTTATCCTCTTCAAGGTTCATCACGATGGCTTTGATGCCGTTGTCAAACTCCAGCAACTCGTTCGCCTCGGCATTACGCAATCCATAGATACGTGCCACGCCATCGCTGACTTGCAACACCGTACCGATTTCATCCAGTTGGACATGGGTATCAATGCCTTCCAACTGTTTGCGCAGGATATCGGAGACTTCGCTTACTTTTATATTTTCAGACAACATCTTGTTTTAGTGATTAATGATTAATGTTTAGTGACTAATGATTGGTAATTGGCAACAGGCATCATTACCTATTACCAATTGCCAATCGCTCATCACTGTTATACAATTCTTCTGTTCTTGTCAATGAACTGTTGTTTCACTCTCTTTAGCTGGGTAGCAATGCTGGCATCCAGACGGAAATCATTGATATCGAATATGAACCCGCCTTCAATAGCAGGATCAACCTCTGTCTGCAACTCCATTTTGGCGTGAAGTTGGTGTGAAGCACTGTTTCGGATGCGTTCCCAAACCTCACGGCTTACGGGTACGGCAGTTGTCAGTTTCGCAACGCCGATATGCCTGCTTTTCCTGTACAAGTCCAAATAGCTCAAGCATATATATTGCAGAAATGACTCACGTCTGTTTTTCAGTACCAACGTAATAAAACGGGTCAACCCACTTTCAGCGGGAGCATTGCCCACAGCAGCGGCACAGATAAGCGAGAATTTCTCCTGCAACGGCAGTACCGGATTTTCCAATGCCGTACGCAAATCAGGATGTTTCTCGAAACTCCGGCTCAACGTACGCATTTCCGTATACAACCTGTCTTCCGTACCCGTGCTTTTGGCATACTCCATGAGCGCCTTTGCATAACGCATCGAAATAATTCCTATATCCATTTCTTCTAAAGATTAATGAATGATTAGCGATTGGCCGTCAGCATTTCATCCAACATACGGTCAATCATTTCCATCTGTTCTTGCTCTTTGTCCAAATTACGACGGATTATCTTCTCAGCAATATCCACCGATAGCACAGCTACCTGACGGCGGATATCACGGATAGCCTCTTCCTTCTCTTGCAAAATCTGCTGCTTGGCATCGTCCAATTCTTTCTGTGCGGCGGCTTCCGCTTGTTTACGCGCTTCGGCAACAATCTTGTCACGCTCGTGCATTGCTTCCCGCATGATGCGTCCCTGTTCCTTGTTTGCGGCAGCAATCAGTGCCTCGCTCTCTTCTTTCAGTTTGGCGAGCTGGACATTAGCCTGACGTGCCACTTCCAGCGATTGTTCTATGTAGTTCCTACGATCCTCCACCATTTTCGTAATGACAGGAAAACCGTATTTGGCCAACAGCACAAAAACCACGCCGAACGAAAGGAGCATCCAGAACAGCAGACCACTATCAGGTAATAACAATGACATAATTCTATTTTTTATAAGAAGAATACCAACAGACACACAACAACAGCCAACAAAGCTACACCTTCAATCAAGGCGGCGGCAATAATCATGCTCATACGAATATCTCCCGCTGCTTCCGGCTGACGCGCAATGGCTTCCATGGCAGCACTGCCAATCTTACCAATACCTGCACCTGCACCGATAACAGCTAAACTCGCACCCAAGGTAGCACCCAATTTACTAACTCCAACACCTGCCGCAGCAGCTTGTAATAATACAGATAGCAACATAACTTTCAAATTTTAAATTGTTATTTTATTAATGTTTATATTCTCTATAATCTTATATTACCTTATAATTTCAATTCTTCATTTTTAATTCTTCATTCCCCTCGTGTTCCTCTTGCGCCAAGCCGATAAATACAGCCGACAACATGGTGAATACATATGCTTGGATAAAGGCAACCAACAATTCCAGTCCGTTCATAAAGATATTGAACAGCACCGAAGCCACTGTCAACGAACCGTTCAAAGCAGGTCCCATGCTGGCCGATATAAATATCAGGCAAGTGAGCACCAACATGGCCATATGTCCAGCCAGCATATTGGCAAAAAGACGAATCATCAAAGCAAAAGGTTTCGTAAAGATACCAAAAAGCTCTATAAGAGGCATCATCGGGACAGGTACCTTCAACCACCAAGGAACATCCGGCCAGAAAATATCTTTCCAATAGGCTTTAGTTCCGAAAATATTGACGGCAAGGAATGTACAGACAGCCAAAAACATTGTGATGGCAATATTTCCGGTGACATTCGCCCCACCCGGGAATATCGGTATCAATCCCATGAGGTTATTTATGAAAATAAAGAAAAATGCAGTCAGCAGGTATGGAGCAAACTTACGATACTTTGGACCTACACAGCTCTTTATGACGTCATCATTTACCATCATAATAAACATTTCCATAAATCCGACGAAACCACCCGGTGCCACACTGTTTTGAGGATGCTTGCGATACCATCGGGCTACTCCCAGAATAATGAAAATCAGTAACGCACTATTCATAAGCAATGAAAGTGCAACTTTTGTAATAGATATATCCCAAGGACGTACCTCATTACCAGCCGCATCATGCTCCACCAATTTTCCCTCATACCTACTGCCTGACGGAGCTATGGACAAGCCCTCGTAGCTTCCACCATTCTCCTCCAAACGGGAAGAAAGAAAAGTGTGCCACCCTGTTGTATTACTATACACAATGACAGGCAAAGGAATGATAACGTGCGTTTTTCCGAAAGCAGTAATATGCCATTCGTACGAATCGCCAATATGCCCGAACACAATCTCCTTTACATTCACCGTACCCTCTTCTTGCTCCACAGGAACCGCATCGGCTCCCCGCACAACAGCAGGCAGCAATAATCCCCATACCAGCAACAATCCGGTCAATATGTCACGCAATTGTCTCATTTTCTTGTTTCATTTTCTTTTTCAACTTCCGGTTAGCCTCAAAAGTAAAGAAAAACCAGGAGTCATAAATCAAATATATCAGATAGTTCACGATAAACGTCAACAGAAATTCCTTCGCTTCCTCACGCACGGCAATGCAATATACCAACATCACTATGATAGCAACAATCATTCGCATGGAACGCATCAGCAGACATATCTGCAACATCCGTCCCGGCATCCGATGGCGGCAACTCTCGACCATGCATATCATAAACATGCCAAAAACAAAGAAGAATACCGGTATCAACGGATAACCGCCAAAATAGTGATGCGGGAAAATGGAATAATACACCCAGCCGCCTACACCACCTATCATCACTGTCAAGAGCGCTAACTGCCACAAATAATTTCGTTTTGTAATACTCACGTCCATTCAATTTAAGGTTCCATGCCAAAAAGGGTCAGTCTACACAAACCGAAACTTTGTTATTGTTCATCTCCACAAAACCGCCATGAATATCTTGTGCATGCTCCTCTCCGTCTTTCGTTACATACACCAGTACACCGGCTTTCAGTGATGACACAATAGGCGCGTGTTGCGGCAAAATAGTAAACGAACCGAGCGTACCCGGCAAGGTTACCCTATTCACCTCGCCTGCGAAGATTTCCTTATCCGGCGACACGATATTCAAATGCAGTTCCTTCATTTCCACGGTTTATGAGATTTTATTTTTTTGCCTGTTCCAGCAACTTCTTTCCTTTTTCTATCGCTTCCTCGATGGTTCCGACATTCAAGAAAGCCGGTTCGGGCAGATAATCGACTTCACCATCCAGAATCATCTTAAAACCTTTGATGGTATCTTCTATGGAAACCATTGTACCGGGCACCCCGGTAAACTGTTCGGCCACGGCGAAAGGTTGTGACAAGAAGCGCTGTACACGACGGGCACGATTCACCAATGTACGGTCGGCATCCGACAACTCTTCCATGCCGAGAATGGATATGATGTCTTGCAATTCTTTATTTCGTTGGAGAATCTGTTTCACACGCTGGGCCACCTCATAATGTTCCTGACCGACTATATGCGGATCAAGAATACGTGAAGTAGATTCCAACGGATCGACAGCCGGATAGATGCCGAGTTCGGTAATCTTACGGCTCAACACCGTTGTGGCATCCAAGTGCGTAAAGGTAGTGGCTGGTGCAGGGTCGGTCAAGTCATCGGCAGGGACATATACCGCCTGCACGGAAGTGATAGAACCGTTACGCGTAGAGGTGATACGTTCTTGCATGGCGCCCATCTCTGTTGCCAACGTCGGCTGATAGCCCACGGCCGAAGGCATACGCCCCAGCAATGCGGAAACTTCAGAACCAGCTTGGGTGAAACGGAAAATATTATCTATAAAGAACAATATGTCGCGTGGTCCATTCGATTCGGAACCCATGTCACGGAAAGACTCGGCAACAGTCAGACCGGACAATGCCACCGACTGACGTGCCCCCGGCGGCTCGTTCATCTGACCGAATATCAAAGAAACCTGCGATTTGGCCACTTCGTTGTAATCCACTTTAGAGAGGTCCCAATGACCTTCCTCCATTCCTTTCTTGAATTCTTCGCCGTAGCGGATTACACCGGATTCAATCATTTCCCTCAGCAGGTCATTCCCTTCACGGGTACGCTCTCCCACTCCGGCAAAAACGGAAAAACCGTTCTGCTTCTTGGCGATATTATTGATTAACTCTTGGATAAGCACAGTCTTACCTACCCCGGCGCCGCCAAACAGGCCGATTTTACCTCCTTTACTATATGGTTCCAGCAAATCGATAACCTTGATACCCGTATAAAGTACTTCCTGTACGGTGGTCAAATCTTCAAATTTAGGAGGTTCGCGATGAATGGGGTAAGCGCCGGTACGATCCAATTCTTTCATCCCGTCGATGGAATCCCCTACCACGTTCATCAAACGGCCTTTAATTTGCTCTCCTATCGGCATGGTGATGGGTCCACCCAACGGGTAAACCTTCATACCTCTTTGCAGACCATCCGTACTATCCATGGCTACGGTTCTCACGGTATTCTCACCAATATGCTGTTGCACTTCCACAATCAGTCTTTTACCGTGATTCTTTTTTATTTCCAGTGCATCGTGAATGCTTGGCAGCATCAGTTCCGCCTCTGTACCTTCAAAATAGACGTCTACAACAGGTCCGATAACCTGAGAGATATGTCCAACAATCTGTGACATAAGCAATCTTTTTATATTCTGTTCTCTTAATTATAATCCATGTAAAGTTGCAAGTACCGCATCCTGCCTTTTGCAGGTCCTACCATCGCCCGTCATCCTTACATTCCTCTTGCTCTATTAACATCTTCACAGGCCATTTGTTCATTTAGGATGGCTGCGTAAGCAACTTCACAAAGGTATAAACAAATCGCATCTAATTGTTCTACTTAGAGATATTTTTTCTATAAATTACACGAATTTGAACGATTAATACTACAATAGGAACAATTTGTTCCATACATGACAACGTTTACTAACACATAAAAAAAATAAGCCTTGTCTCACGACAAGGCTTATTACAACACAAACACAAAATAAAACACGACAAAACTACTATGCAATCTTGCCTGTCTATGCCGGGGAGACATACGTACTGATTACGGATATTCACATACACATAAGCAGCTTCAGGCCGATTGGCATACAATAAACAAATGCGGGGAAGCATTTGTTCATTTCCTATTTAAAGATTTAATTTCGTTATTCCTTATTGAATACCTCTCTCACGAAGTTTCAACTGCCAGTTCCATGCAGAACGCAAGGTATCTTCGATACCCACTTCCGCTTTCCAGCCCAATTCATTATTGGCCAGTTCCGGATTGGCCCATACCTTTTCAATATCTCCGGCACGACGACCCACAATCTGGTAGTTCAATTTCACACCGGTGGCTTTTTCAAACGCATTAATCAGTTCCAATACGGAAAGACCGCGTCCTGTACCAATATTGAACACTTCCACTTTTTCTTTCTGCTTTTTCTCCAAAATACGGCGGATTGCTACCACATGGGCCTTTGCCAAATCTACCACATTGATGAAATCGCGGATACAAGAACCGTCAGGCGTATCATAATCATCGCCGAACACACTCAATTTTTCACGGATACCGATAGCAGTCTGAGTGAGATAGGGTATCAAGTTCTGCGGCACACCGTTAGGAAGTTCCCCGAGCAATGCGGTCGGGTGAGCGCCTATCGGATTGAAATAACGGAGCAAGATGGCATTGATAGGAGCACCGGAAACGACCGTGTCGCGTACAATCTCCTCGTTAATCTGCTTCGTGTTTCCGTATGGCGATTCCGCTTTCTTGATAGGAGCTTCTTCCGTTACGGGAAGTTGATCCGGCTGGCCGTATACAGTGCAGGAAGAAGAGAAGACAATACCCTCTACTCCATGCTTAGGCATCAGTTCAAGTAGGTTTATCAAAGAAACCAAGTTGTTGCGGTAATAAAGCAGCGGTTTTTCCACAGATTCACCCACGGCTTTGCTCGCAGCAAAATGGATAATCGCTTTAATACCTTTATATTTGGCAAACACAGCGTCAAGACCGGCAAAATCCAAGCAATCCAATTTTTCGAATGCGGGACGAATACCCGATACTTTTTCAATGTTGTCTACAACATCCGCACTGGAGTTTGACAGATTATCGATAATAACAACTTCATAGCCTGCGCTTTGAAGTTCTACTACAGTATGAGAACCGATATAACCGGTTCCACCCGTAACCAAGATTTTCTCTTTCATATTAAATAGACAATTTAGCTTTTAGGTTATCATTAGGCTACAAATGTAAGGAAATAAATTCATAAAACAGATATCCAGCCGAGAAAAAAAACTAAATAATAATTCATTTCGGTCATATGCGGTAATTCCATATATAAAAAAGCGAAGAAGTAAATGAGTCCAAACAGAATGAGAGGACACATTTTCTGCTTCGCCCTAAAACCGACTTCTCCTGTATACCTTTAAATCTTAACTACGCCGGAGAAGCCCATGAATGCCATTGCCAGCAGGCCTGCGGTAATCAAAGCAATCGGAGTGCCCTGCATACCTTTCGGCACGTTTACCAGGCTCATCTGTTCGCGCAGTCCGGCAAAGAGTGTCAGTGCCAGACCGAAACCGATAGCCGTAGAGAATGCATAAACCACACCTGTCAGCAAGTCGTAGTCTTTCTGAATGACGAGAATGGCCACACCGAGAATACAACAGTTCGTTGTAATCAAAGGCAAGAACACACCCAAAGCCTGGTATAAAGAAGGAGATACTTTTTTCAGGATAATCTCCACCATCTGCACCAATGCGGCAATCACAAGGATGAAGGTGATGGTCTGAAGATATCCCAAATCGAAAGCATTAAGCACATAATGCTGAATGAGGAACGTTACGATGGTGGCGATAGTGAGCACGAATGCCACAGCTGCCGACATACCCAACGCGGTCTCCACTTTCTTGGATACACCCAGGAACGGACAGATACCCAAGAACTGCGACAACACGATGTTATTGACAAAGATTGCCGAGATAAATATCAATATATATTCCATAATATCAATTCTAATTATGAATTACAAAACTATGCTTTCTTGAAGCTGTTAACCAACGCGATGAGGTATCCTAATGCGATAAACGCACCCGGGGCAAGGACAAATACCAGCATACCGTATTCCTCGGGAAGAATGGCAAGATTGAAAATCTTACCCGTACCCAGAAATTCGCGGACTGCGCCCAACAGGGTCAATGCGATAGTAAAACCTAATCCCATGCCCAAACCGTCGAAGAATGAGGCAATCGGATTGTTCTTTGCGGCAAACGCCTCGGCACGTCCCAACACGATACAGTTTACTACAATCAGCGGAATGAACAAGCCTAATGTCGCATAAAGTGCCGGAACATACGCTTGCATCACCATCTGCAACAGTGTCACAAACGATGCAATCACCACAATGAAAGAAGGAATACGCACCATGTCCGGAATCAGGTTCTTAATGGCGGAAATCACTACGTTGGAACAGATAAGCACGAACATAGTGGCAAGTCCCATACCCATACCGTTGATGGCGGACGAAGTAGTACCCAATGTAGGACACATACCAAGCAGGAGCACAAACGTAGGATTCTCTTTGATAATCCCGTTCATCAATACTTTAAAATTATTCATATCTCTACTCCTTTCTTATTTAGCACTGACAGAATCAGTAAGTTCAACTTTAATAGTAGCCCCTGTAGCTGCAGACGTATCGGCATCAGCATCAACGGCCTCTTCCACATTCTTCTGAGTAGCTCCCGTAGTGCCGTCGGCGGTATTCTGACCGGCATAAGCGGCATAGGCAACGTTCACGGCATTCAGGAACGCACGCGAAGTAATGGTTGAAGCGGTAATGGCGTCTACCTTACCACCGTCCTTACTTACAGTCAAAGCTGCTTCACCGGGATTCATGCCTGTAATGTCTCCCTTGTTTCCTTTCTTGAACCAGTCGGCAGCCTTGGAGCCCAAGCCCGGAGTTTCCGAGTGAGTCAGCAAGGAGTAGTCGATAATCTTGCCTTCGGCATCGAAACCTACCAATACTTTCAGCTCGCCGCCGAATCCCATGGAAGTTGCTTCGACGGCTGCTCCTATGAACTTACCTTCCTTGGTAGCAGGATATACCGCGTATTCAACGCCGTTCACTTCCTGGGTCTTCTTTTCAGCAATCGGATTATTGTCGAAACCGGGAACCACAGCACTGACAGCATCACTCAATGTCTTGGCATTGGCTTGTGCAATCGGTTCTTTCGTCAATTCATTGACGTATGCCAGCAACGCTACGGAAATGGCTGTAACCCCCGTAAGCACCAGCAACATATTCTTTAAGGATGATTCTAACTTTTTCATTTCTTCTTCGCTACCTCCCCAAAGCGTTTAGGTTTAACATACGTGTTAATCAGCGGAGTGAACGCATTCATAATCAGAATGGCGAATGACATACCTTCGGGATATGCACCGAACAGACGGATAACCACCGTCAGCAGACCGATGCAAGCACCGTAAATCAACATTCCCTTATGGCTCATCGGAGAAGTGACATAGTCCGTAGCCATGAAGATAGCACCCAGCATCAGACCACCTGTCAATAAGTGTATCTCTGGGCTAGCATAACCCTGCGGATTTGCCAAATGCAGGATACCAGCAAAAACAAAAACGGTAACCAATATAGATACAGGTATATGCCAAGTGATTATTTTCTTCCACAACATATAAACTAATCCAAGCAATAAGGCTATGGCAGAAACTTCTCCCATAGAACCAGCATTTTGCCCCACAAGCAACTCAATCCATGAAGGTGTATCGGCTTTTGCTTTTTGCATAGTACTCGTGGCATTTTCTATTTCCTTGGTCAAATCCAAAATCCGCTTCTTTGTGTTAACTGTATCAGCACCTGTCATCAATGCTTCTTTTTGGAGTTCCGCTATTTGTTTCTCTGCTCTAGACTTTGCTGCATCACATTGAGCTACAATTTTCATCAGAGCTAACGGAGTTGCTCCAGAGATGGCATCCGTAGAATCTGTAGCTGCTTTATCTACATAAGTAACAACCTGAGTAGGCTTCACTATCTGTTGTTCCACAGCAGGCCACGTAGTCATCTGTACGGGGAACGACAGCAACAGGAACACACGTCCTGCCAATGCCGGGTTGAAAGGATTGCAACCCAAACCACCGAAAGACATCTTACCTACCCCGATAGCAAACAGGGCGCCCAGGATGATAATCCAGATAGGAAGATTGGAAGGCAGGTTGAATGCCAGCAACACACCTGTGATAATGGCAGAACCGTCACAGATAGTTGTGGTTTCTTTCTTCATCAGAAATTTGCCGATAGCCCATTCAAAGAACAGGCAGGCTGCTACGGAAGTGGCCGTAACAATCAGCGCGCCCAGTCCGAAAAAGTAAAGCGACACAAGAAATGCAGGAACCAATGCTATCAGCACGCCATACATATTCTTCTTTACGCTGTCACCACCGTGGACGTGGGGCGAAAGGGATACGATTAATTTATTCATAAGATTATACTAAATCAATTCTTTCATTTTTTTACTTGACGCGCACGTATCATCGCTCCTACCTTTGCCTTGCCCAAGCGGATGTAGTCCAGCATCGGACGGTTGGAAGGACAAGTGAATTGGCATGAACCACACTCGATACATGACATGATGTCTTCTTTCTCTACTCTTTCGAAGTCTCCGTGAGCCGACACGGTGGCAAGCAGGTAGGGTTCCAATCCCATCGGACAGGCACCTACGCACTTCGCACAGCGGATACAAGGTTGTGCCTCGCCGCGTTTAGCTTCCTTGTCGTTCATAATCAGGATACCGGAGCTGCCTTTGGCTGTCGGGACATCGGTATTTACCAACGCCTTGCCCATCATCGGACCACCGCCGATAACCTTTCCCGTATCTTCGGGCAAACCGCCGCAAGCGTCGATCAACTGCTTCATCGGCGTACCGATACGAGCCAGGAAGTTGGAGGGTTTCGCCAGCGATTTACCGGTTACGGTGATGACACGTTCGAACAGCGGCTTATTCTTCTGCACAGCCTGATATACGGCAAACGCAGTACCTACATTCTGCACGACGGCTCCCGTAGAGATAGGCAACGCACCGGCTGCCACCTGGCGACTGATAACAGCGTCAATCAGCTGCTTTTCGCCGCCTTGCGGATACTGCACCTTCAAGGGAACCACTTCGATGCCCGCATATCCGGCAGCGACTTTCGTCATCAGCTGGATGGCATCGGGCTTGTTGTTCTCAATGCCGATAAACGCCTTGTTCACTTTGACGGCTTTCATCAGGATGGAAACGCCCACCATAATCTCTTCGGCGTGTTCCAGCATCAGCTGGTGGTCGGCAGTCAGGTAGGGTTCGCACTCCACGGCGTTGATGATGACGCATTCCGCCTTGAACGCGGGCGGCGGGCACAACTTCACTTGTGTCGGGAAACAGGCACCGCCCAGACCCACGATACCGGCTTCCGCAATCTTCTTCACGATTTCCTCTGCCGTGAGGTTACACTCTTTCACCAACGTATCGGTACGGTCGATAGATTCTTCCCACTCGTCGCCCTCTACATCGATGAATATAGCCGGTTTAGCGTATCCGCTGGCATCGACAATCGTATCGATTTTAGCGACCTTTCCGCTGACAGACGAATGGATAGCTGCTGATACGAAGCCGCCGGGTTCGGCAATCTTTGTACCTACTTTCACAACATCACCTTTGGCTACAATAGGCTTGGCAGGAGCACCGATGTGCTGGCCAAGCAAGATGACGGCTTTCGCCGGAATCTCCGCCTGTACGATAGGCTGATGTGCTGAAAGTTTATTTTCGTGTGGATGAACTCCACCGATTGAAAATGTCTTCAACATACAATTCTGTATTTTTTAATCGTTAATTTCCTTACTATTTATGCCTCTGCTTTCGGAGCTTCCGTTGCCGGAGTCTCGGGAGCCTTAGGGCTTTCCGTCACTTTCTTCGGAGCTTCTGCCGCCTTAGGTGCAGCCGGTGTCTCTCCCTCTGCTTTGGGTTTGCGCGGCGGGAAGTTCAGCGCAACGATGGTGCCTTGCGGACAAACCTCCTCGCACTTACGGCAGGACTTGCACTTGTTCGGGTCGATGTAGGCCAGGTTGTTTTCCAACGTGATAGCCTCGAACGGACAGGTCTTCACACACTTGCCGCAGCCGATACAAGCTACGGTGCAAGCCTTGCGTGCCACGGCACCCTTGTCCTTGTTCACGCACTGCACATACACTCTGCGCGACTTCTTGCCTTGCGGACGGATTTCGATGATGTTTCTCGGACAAGCCTTGGCACACGCGCCGCAAGCCGTACACTTCGCTTCGTCCACCTCCGGAAGTCCGGTCTCGGGGTTCATGCGGATGGCACCGAACTGGCAGGCAGCCACACAGTCGCCACAGCCCAGGCAGCCGAAGCTGCAACCGGTCTCACCGCCGTAAAGCGAAGATGCGATAGCACAACTCTTCGCGCCGTCATATTGGTTGACGCGAGGACGGTTGGCACAAGTCCCGTTACATCTCACCACTGCAACCATCGGTTCGGAAGCAGCAGCATCCAATCCCAGGATTTCGGCAACCTTCGCCATAACGGGCTGTCCACCCACCGGACAAAGCTTACCTTCAAGCGAACCTGCCTTGACACAAGCATCGGCAAATCCGCTACAACCCGGGTAACCACATCCACCGCAATTTGCCTGAGGCAACACTGCTGCCACTTGTGCAATTCGCGGATCTTCATACACGGCAAATTTCTTGGAAGCCACATAAAGAATAGCCGCTGCCACCAGCGCTATAGCTCCCAATGAAATTACTGCAATCAGAATTACATTCATAAATCAGTTAGTTTATTAATTATTTGTTTTATGTATTAGTTCGTCCATCGGGCTTATCGAGAAAGAGAATCTCTTTCCCAGCCGCGGCTTGTTCAGCCACAATATATAATAATAAGGTATAAGGAGAGTCAGCGAGCAGAGCGCCGCGCCCAGCTCGTCGTTCCATATAGCCATAAAGCCAAAAAGGGAGATAATCAGCACAAAAAAAGGCAGAATGAAAGCGAGCAGGACGGCCATTGCGCCCATCGACAACGTGCCGACAACCCACACCCGTTCGCCGGGCCGGTAGAAAGACGCGTTGCTGTCTGTCACATCGATGAGCTTCTCTTTCGTGTCGGCAGAGCTGCAATGCCCCTTGATGCTGCACGAAGCGCACGCTGAAGTCTGAATAATCCGCACCTGAAGATGCGGACCGTTTATGTTTTCCACAATACCTTGATGTTTTATAGTATCCGCCATTTTGCAAAGTATGCATTACAAATCGCGACAAATTTACGCATTATTTACGAACTGCAAGGGATTAAGCCGCTTTTTTCTGTGTGCGCAAACGCTCTTTTTCCCGATTTTGGCGGTTTTTCCTGATTTTTTCTATCGGAACACAGGCTTTTCGTTTACAGGAGCATCGGAAGCGAAAAGGAGTTATCGGGAGTTAGAAGGAGTTATCGCCCTTCGGGCTCGGAGTTAGAAGAAGGTGTGTCGAAATGGCAGGAAGGAACACAAATGACGCAAATGACATGAATTACACCGATAGAAAATCGAATTGCAACTGATTTTCAATCTTCTTCTATAAATGGTTGATGTGTGTTATTCGTGTCATTTGTGTTCCAATTCTCATTTTGACACATCCCCTTTGAGCCGCATATAGATGGCTCGTGAGCCGTCTATAGTTCGCTCGTGAGCCATCTATATGCGGCTCAGGGCGGGTCTATATCCGCTGTTTTACCACAGATTGTACTGATTCTCACAGGTTTATCTCGGACTGATGATTAATTGTCTTCATTTCAATCTGAGATAAACTTGTGCAAACCGGTATAATCTGCGATAAATCTGTGGGAATCTGTGTAATCTTGTGGTGAAAAACCAGTCATCACTGGATGTTCTTCCTGATTTTGGTCAGGTACTTCTTCATTCCTTCGGCATCCTTGTTGGTGATGATTTCCAGCAGTTGCTTCAGTTCCAGTCGGATGTTCTCCACTTGTCCCGGCGTGCGGGGGTTGAAGAGAATCTCCTGAAGCAGGTAGTCGTCTTCATTCAGCAGACCTTGGGCGATGGCCATGTGCTTCTTGAAGGTGGTGCCGGGAGCTTCCTGATGCTTCATCACCGCTGCAAAGACGAACGTGGATACGAACGGGATGGAGAGGGAGTAGGCGACTGTCTCGTCGTGCTCGTCGAAGGTGTACTCGAAGATATTGAGCTTCAGGGTCTGGTAGAGGTCTTTGAAGAATATCTTCCCGAGGTGGTCGCCTTCGTTGATGATGATGGCGTTCTCCGTGTTCAGGTTGTTCAGGCTGGCGAAGGTCGGTCCGAACATGGGGTGGGTGGAGACGTAGCGGAAGCCGCTCTCTTCGTAGAACTTCTTCAGCCCGGTCTTCACCGAGGCGATGTCGCTGATGATGCAGTCCTTGGGCAGCACGGGCAGCACTTGCCGGAAGGCTTCCAGCGTGTATTTCACCGTAACGGCGTTAATCACCAGTTCCGGTTCGAACTTCTTGATTTCTTCCAGCGTGGTGAAACGGTAGGTGTTGTAGACAAAGCGCAGCTGGTGCGGATTGACGTCGAACACGGCCGTCTCGTGCTGAAAACTTAATATATCGGTAAAGAAGGAGCCCATCTTGCCGGCTCCGAGTATCAGTATGCGCATAGTGATTTAATGTGCTAATGTGGTTAATATGGCAATACCCTCTCCGCATTACTTGTTGATGATTTCCATTTGCTGGCGTACGCTCTCCTCATGTATCGCTTCGAACACTTTCTTGATGAACTCCGAATCCATGCCGCAGAGTGCTCCTTGCGAGCCGCGCTTTTCGAGAATCTCGTTGTAGCGTCCGGTTTGCAGGATGGTCATGTCGTGCTCTTTCTTGTAGGTGCCGATTTCGCGTGCCACGCGCATACGCTTGGCCAGTTCCTGGATGAGGTTGTTGTCACATTCGTCAATCTGTTTGCGCAGTTCGCCGAGGCTTTCGGTGGTCTGCGTCTCCTTGCGGATGACGAGCAGGTTGAGGATATAGTCCAGTACGTCCGGCGTGACCTGCTGGGCGGCGTCGCTCCATGCACAGTCGGGGTTGCAGTGGCTTTCTACAATCAGGCCGTTGAAGCCCAGGTCCATTGCCTGCTGGCAGAGCGGGGCCACCAGTTCGCGTTTACCGCCGATGTGGCTCGGGTCGGAGAAGAGGGGCAGGTTGGGGATGCGGCGGCGCAGCTCGATGGGGATGTGCCATTGCGGCAGGTTGCGGTAGAGCTTCTTGTCGTAGCTGCTGAAACCGCGGTGAATGGCGCCAAGGCGTTTTAGTCCGGCATTGTTGATGCGCTCCAAAGCTCCAATCCAAAGCTCCAGGTCGGGGTTGACGGGGTTCTTCACCAGTACCGGAATGTCCACGCCTTTCAGGGCATCGGCTATCTCCTGCACGGCAAAGGGGTTGGCGGTGGTGCGGGCGCCAATCCAGAGGATGTCTATGCCCGCCTTCAGGCATTCGTATACGTGCTTGGCGGTGGCTACTTCGGTGGCAACGTACATACCGGTCTCCTTCTTCACCTCTTTGAGCCAGGGCAAGCCCTCTACGCCGATACCTTCGAAGCCGCCCGGCTTGGTGCGGGGCTTCCAGATGCCCGCGCGGAATATCTTCATTCCTTTGGCGGCCAGTTGCCTGGCTGTGTCCATCACTTGTTCTTCTGTTTCGGCACTGCAAGGGCCGGCTATAACCAAGGGGCGTTTACTTTCTACGCCGGGGAGGTTGATAGGTTCTAATTCGAGTTCCATATGCTTTAATTGTTTTGATTATATTCGTTGGAAGACAGAGAAACGGGGCAGGTGCTTCTCTTGTCAGAAAGTTATCTCAGGCTCCGGATACGCTCCAGTGCTTCCGCCAGTTTGTGGTCTTTGCAGCAGAGCGAGATACGGATGTACCGCTTTCCGTTGCTGCCGAAGATGAATCCCGGCGTGATGAAGACGCGCGCTTGCTGCAACACCCGTTCGGTCAGTTCTTCCACATCGGCGCAGCTGTCGGGAATCTTGCCCCAAAGGAACATTCCCACTTGGCGCTCGTCGTAGGTGCAGCCCAGCTCGCGCATGATTTCGCCTGCCAGCCGACGGCGTTCGCGGTAGTGGCGGTTGTTGCTTTCGTACCACTCTTCACCGGCTTCCAGAGCATTGGCGGCAGCAAGCTGCATGGCGCGGAACATACCGCTGTCGATGTTGCTCTTCACCTTCAGTATCCACTGCACGAAGTCGGCGTTGGAGGCGAGCATACCGATGCGCCAGCCCGGCATATTGTGGCTCTTGCTCATGGAGTTGAACTCGATGCAGCACTCCTTTGCGCCGGGGACGCTGAGGATGCTGAGGGGCTGCTTGTTCAGGATGAAGCTGTACGGGTTGTCGTTGACGATGACGATGCCCTTGCGGCGTGCGAAGTCTACCAGCTTTTGGTAAAGCTCCGGTGTGGCGTTCGCTCCCGTCGGCATATTGGGATAGTTGGTCCACATCAGTTTCACGCGGCTCAGGTCCATCCGTTCCAGTTCGTCGAAGTCGGGCATCCAGCCGTTGTCTTCGCGCAGGTTGTAGTGCACCACTTCGGCGCCCAGTATCCTGCTCAGCGAAGTGTAGGTGGGATAGCCGGGATTGGGCACCAGCACCTGTTCGCCGGGATTGACGAAAGCCAGCGTGACGTGCAGGATGCCTTCCTTGGAACCGATAAGCGGCTGTATCTCCGTGTTCGGATCCAGCTCCACGCCATACCAACGTTTGTACCAGCCGGCAAAGCTACGGCGCAGTTCGGGGATGCCTACGTAGGGTTGGTAGCCGTGTCCGTCGGGGTTGCGCGCCGCATCGCACAGCGTCTGTATGGCACTGTCCGAAGGCGGCATATCGGGGCTTCCGATGCCCAGGCTGATTACGTCCTTGCCCTCGGCATTCATCCGCGCCACCTCTTTCAGCTTCTTCGAGAAGTAGTATTCGCTCACGCTTGCCAGCCGTTCGGCGGGCTTTATCTTAGATTGTTGATTTTCCATCTTCGTATTCTCCTAATATTTTAAGTTCTTTGGTCAGTGGGGTGATTGCCACGATAGATTGCTTGTACTTCAGGACGTTGTCGAAAGCCACGTCCACGTAGAACTGGTACTCCCATTCGCGTCCGATGATGGGCAGCGACTGTATCTTGGTCAGGTTGATGTGGTAGAAGGAGAGGATGGAGAGCACCTGCGACAAGCTTCCTTCGGTATGCGGCAGGGTGAACACCATGCTTGCCTTGTTCACTTCCTTGCTGCGGTGGCGGTTCAGTTCGTCCACTTGCCAAGGGTCTGCCACTACCAGAAAACGGGTGAAATTGTGCTTGTTCGTCTCGATGCCTTCCTGAAGTACTTTCATGCCGTAGCGTTCGGCGGCAGCTTTGGAGCAGATGGCGGCATGACCCCGCAGGTTCTCCCGCTTGATGATTTCCGCGCTGAGGGCGGTGTCTTCTCCCTCCACGACCTTGATGCGGGGATGCTGTCCGAGGAACTCGCGGCATTGCATCAGCGCGATGGGATGGGAGTTCACTTCCGTAATGTCGTCCCAGTCTTCATCGGGCAGGCATACGAAACTGTGCGAGATGCGCAACTTGTATTCGCCTACAATCTGCGTACCGCTCTGTCGCAGCAGCTCATTGTTGTGCAGCAGGCTTCCTGCAATCGTATTCTCTATTGCCAGCATTCCGATGGTCTGGCTGTCTTTCCTGACAGCGGCGAAGACGTCCTCGAAGGTGGCACAGCAGATGAGCTGTATTTCTTCTCCCTCGAAGTACTTGTGTGCGGCAATGTCGTGATACGAACCTAATGTTCCTTGAATGGCTACTTTTTTCATTCTATGGCTGTTTGTTTTCTTGCTGTTATATCCTTAAAAAAAGTCCCGCTTCCATACCGGATGGAGCGGGACTTTATATATTACTTGGTTTCTCATTCAGTTCTTAAGCATCACTGTCACTTGATACATACAAACTCCCGCTCTACTTTCCGGCTAAAGTAAAAGTAAAAAAAGAAGTAATATGCGTAAGTAAACAGGTTCATTCTTGCTTTTTGTTTTGAATTATGCGGCAAATGTAGCACTTTTCTTTTAAATGCAAACAAAAAATGATGTTTTTTTTAGAAATGGTATACGGCTTTCCCATTTGGAGGAGTTAAAAGGAGTTGTCGGGAGTTATCAGCCGATAAGTCGGCTTAGGAGTTAAAGCGAAGAGATAACTCCTCTAACTCCTGTAAATGAAAGAACCGTGGAGTTCATGTATTACAGTCCTAAGATGTTCGTCGTCGGGTTGCCCGGTTGGTTTCCGTATTGCCCGTTGAGGCTGTGTATCTCTTTCGGATTCAGCTCCAGGCTGCGTTTCATGTCTTCCATGGAGCCTTCGTTGTCGCCGTTCAGCAGTTTGGCGCGGCCACGTTCGTGGTAGGCTTGGGCGAAGTCAGGGTTCAGTTCGATGGCTTCGTCGAACAGGGCGATGGCTTCGGTCAGTTTCTTCTGCGCGATATACAGCTGTCCTAAGTAGAGGAAGGCTTGTTCGTTGAAGGGGTTCAGTTCCGTGATGTGCAGGTAGTCGGCTTCTGCCTCGGCTTCGGCGCCGGTAGCTTCTTTTATTTTTCCGCGAAGCAGGATGGCGCTCTCTTCATCCGGGTCTTGGGCGAGTATGGCATCAATGTCTTCCATCGCTTCTTTGTATTGCCGCATCTTCGTCAGGGCTTCGGCGCGCAGCAGGCGGGCTTCGGTGAAGTCGTCCTTCAGCACGATGGCTTTGGTGAGGTGGGCGATGCACATGAGGTCGTTGGCCTGTCCGTTGTCGGCTTTGCCTAACAGATAATGTGCCATGGCGTTGCCCTCTTCGATGGCGATGGCTTTTTGCGCGGCTTCTGCCATGGCTGCATAGTCTTCCTGCATATAGCAGACATTGGCGAGGGTGAGGTAGGCGGCGGTGTGTTCCGGTTCTGCCTGGGTCATTCGCTCCAGGAGTTTGCGCGCTTCGTCCAGCTCGCCGCGCTGGATGTACACTTGCGTCAGATAGCCCATCGTCTCGAAATCCTCTTGCAATGCAAGGGCTTCGGTGAAACACTTGATAGCGTAGTCGATGCGTCCCATACGCTGGGCGCGCATACCGTCGTACTTGAATATCTCAAAGTTCTTCTGAATGTTTTTCTGCTTTTCCTCTTCCGGGTTTGTCGGTTTTCCGGTGAAGAATGATGTAAAGAATCCCATGGTTGTGATATGTTTTAGTTCTGTTTTTAATCGGTTGGCAGGGTTGGGGTGCCGTGCACAGTGCAAAAGTAGTGATTTATTTTCTGATTTGCAGCATTCCGTCGACGGCAATAATCGTTCCTTCGTCCAATAGCCGGTGCAGCACGTCGGTCAGCAGTTCCTGGTCCGTAGGGAGTTGTTCGAGCAGTCCGGCGGGAGTGAGGGGCGTGTCGGACAGCAGTTCGCGTATCTTTGTGCAAAGCTCTTCACGTTCCGGGTTTCCGGTGGCAGCCGGGCGGTTGCGGAGGGCGATGCAGGTGTCGCATTGCCCGCAGTTGTGTTCGTTCCGCTCGCCGAAGTAATCCAGGAGCATACGGCTACGGCATATGGTGTCGTTGGTCACGTAGTCCAGCATGGCGTTGATGCGTGCTTCGTGGCGTGCCTTGCGGGTTTCGTAGATTTCGGGGGAGATATGGATACGTTCCGCTTCCACGCGCTCGCGCGTATATATTATATAAGGTGTCTTTTTCCGGGGGATGTAACTGACGATGCGCAGCTTGGCAAGCCGGACGAGCAGTTCGTAGATTTGCGGGCGGGTAAGCCCGGTGCGTACGGCGAGCGAATCTTCGTTGATGTAGGCGTAATCGGTGAATACGCCGGTGTAGGAGCGGAGTATGGTTTGGATAAGTTTGTCCATCTCTTCGCCCAGCCCGCGCAGTTTGTACAGCTCGTCCCTGCGCAGGGTGAAGAGGATGCGCGAGGAGTTGTCCTGTTCGGCGGTGTATTCCAGATAGCCGGCTTGTGTGAGTATCTTCAGTGCGCTGTCCACCGGGACGGGGAAGTACTTGAACTTGCGGCAGAAGTCTTCGATGTCGAACTCGCGCACACACTCCAGTCCGTCGCCCATCGCCATCTGGTAGTAGTATTGCAGATGTTCGTAGACGTCTCTGATGTACTCCTTTTCGGGAAAGGTGTCCGGGATGCGTTTATGCAGCGTGGTCTTGTCCGACTTGGCATACAGGATGACGGCGTATGCCTTCTCTCCGTCGCGCCCCGCTCTGCCCGCTTCCTGGAAGTAGGCTTCGATGGAGTCGGGCAAATCCATGTGGATGACGATGCGCACATCCGGTTTGTCGATGCCCATGCCGAAGGCGTTGGTGGCTACCATGACGCGGCTTTCGCCCGATTGCCAGCGGTGCTGGCGGAGGTCTTTGGTGGCATCGTCCAGACCGGCGTGGTAGAAGTCGGCGGTGATGTGTTCGTTGTTCAGCAGTTCGGTGATTTCTTTGGTGCGGCGGCGGTTGCGCACGTACACGATGGCACTGCCGGGCAGGCGGCGTAGGATGTGCAGCAGTTCGGCAGTCTTGTTCTCCGTCTTGCGGACGATGTAGGCGAGGTTGCTTCGCTCGAAACTCATGCGGAACACGTTCTCCTGACGGAAATGCAGGCGTGCCTGGATGTCTTTCACAACTTCGGGGGTTGCGGTGGCGGTCAGTGCCAGTACGGGCACACCCGGCAGCAGTTCGCGTATCTCGGCGATTTTCAGGTAGGCAGGGCGGAAGTCGTATCCCCATTGAGAGATGCAGTGGCTTTCGTCCACTGTAATCATGCTGATTTTCATCTTCCGCAGTTTGGTCCGGAAGATTTCCGTGCCCAGCCGTTCGGGGGAGATGTAGAGGAACTTGTAGTTGCCGAAGATGCAGTTTTCGAGGGTGACGATGATGTCCTGCCTGTTCATGCCGGAGTAGATGGCAAGCGCCTTGATGCCCCGCGTCCTCAGGTTCTGCACCTGGTCTTTCATCAGGGCTATCAGCGGGGTGATGACCAGGCACATCCCTTCCTGGGCGAGTGCCGGGACTTGGAACGTGATGGACTTGCCGCCGCCCGTGGGCATCAGTCCCAAGGTGTCCTTGCCCGCGCTGATGCTGTCGATAATCTCCTTTTGGATGCCGCGGAAGGAGGAGTAGCCCCAATATTGCTTTAGGATGTCTTGATGGCACATGATGGAAACGGGAAGAATTTTGAATTATGAATTTTGAATTATGAATTTTGAATTATGAATGGGGCTGCGCTATCACGCCGCAAGGTAATTCATAATTCAAAATTCATAATTCAAAATTCTTTTAGTTCGGTTTTATGTCTTCAATCTGCAACTGCACCTCGCCCCGCTTGTGGGTGTTCTCTTCGATGGTGTAGCAGATGTCGAACGAGCGTTTGGTCTTGATGTAGCGCACGTGGGAGCTTTGTCCGAAGGCGATGCCGTTCATGACGTTGTTCGACTTGTTGTCCACCAGCTCCAGCTTGATGTGCTCCTGGTCGCGGCCTACGACCTTGCTCGTTCCGTAGTCGTACACGTTGTGGGTGCAGAACACGGGTTTGGTGTTGTCGGGGCCGAACGGGTTGAACTTCTTCAGGTCGTTGCAGAACTTGGGCGTGATGTCCCGGAAATCGATTTCCGCATTGATGTCGATGACGGCGCTGGTCTGTTCGGGCAGGATGTGTCGGGACACGAACTCTTCGAAGCGTTCGGTGAAGGCCGCAACGTTTTCCACCTTCATGGACAGGCCTGCCGCATACGTATGTCCGCCGAAGTTCTCCAGCAAGTCGCGGCAATGTTCGATGGCCTTGTACACATCGAAGCCCGAGACGGAACGTGCCGAGCCGGTCGCCATGTTGTCCGTGCGCGTCAGTACGACGGCGGGGCGGTAATAGACTTCCGTCAGCCGGGAGGCGACGATGCCGATGACGCCTTTGTGCCAGTCTTCATTGTACAGCACGATGGAGCGGCGGTCGGCAAGTCCTTCCAGTCCGGCGACAATCCGGTTTGCCTCTTCGGTCATGGTTTTGTCGAGGTCCTTGCGGGTTTCGTTGTACTGGTTGATTTGCCCCGCTTTCTCCAAGGCGAGCGAGAAGTCCTTCTCCGTCAGCAGGTCCACGGCTTCCTTTCCGTTCTGGATGCGTCCCGAAGCGTTGATGCGCGGGCCTATCTTGAACACGATGTCGCTGACGGTAATCTCCTTTTCCGACAGTCCGCACACGTCGATGATGGCTTTCATCCCCACGCTCGGATTGCTGTTCAGCTGTTTCAGCCCGTGGTAGGCAAGGATGCGGTTCTCGCCCATAATAGGTACGATGTCCGAGGCGATGCTCACTGCCACCAGGTCCAGCAGCGGTATCAGGTGGTGGAACTCGATGCCGTTGCTGATGGCGAACGCCTGCATGAACTTGAAGCCTACCCCGCAGCCCGAGAGGTGCTCGTAGGGATAGGTGTTGTCGTCGCGCTTGGCGTTCAGTATGGCTACGGCGGGCGGCAGCACTTCGTCGGGCACGTGGTGGTCGCAGATGATGAAGTCGATGCCTTTCTCCCGGGCGTAGGCGATTTCGTCCACGGCCTTGATGCCGCAGTCCAGCACGATGACCAGCCCCACGCCGGTCTGGGCGGCGTAGTCCACGCCTTTGGTCGAGACCCCGTACCCTTCGTTGTAGCGGTCGGGGATGTAATAGTCGATGTTCGAATAGAACTGTTGGATAAACTTGTAGACCAGCGCCACGGCGGTGGTTCCGTCCACATCATAGTCTCCGTAAATCAGAATGCGCTCTTTCTTTCCCATTGCCTTGTTCAGGCGTTCTACGGCCACGTCCATGTCCTTCATGAGGAACGGGTCGTGCAAATCCGGCAGCTGCGGGCGGAAGAACTTCTTGGCGGCTGCTGCCGTCGTCACTCCCCGCTCCGCCAGCAATCTCCCAAGTATCGGGCTAATCCCTAATTCTTGGGCCAGTTGTCGGCTTGCTTCTGCCTGGTCGGATGTAATGGGTAAATAATTCCATTTGTGAGTCATTTTATATATTATTTTTTCTTTTTCTATCGCAAGATGCCGGAGAACGTGAAGGCTTTGTGCAAAGCCGCTTGTTGTGCGCCGTTTCTCCAACAAGCTGTAAAGGTAGGAAAAACTCTTGAAACCGATGTGATTTCCGTGGAAAATATTCTTGAAGTCTGTTTAAATTTGTTCGCCATCCGCTTTGCCCAAAGCTTCCATTGTCTTTCCGAGGGGATGGTATGAACTTCGTGAGGGTGCTTCCGGAAGTTTGTTCCAAGCTTGCGGATATGCGTTCCAAGGTTGCGGATGTCTGTTCCAAGGCTTGGAACGGAGGTTCCAAGTGTGGGAACAAAAGTCGGGCTTAACGTTTCTGAAGTTTGAAAGGAACATTTTGGAACTTTTTTATTAACAATCCGGAACTTTTTTGTTAAGTGTTCCGGGGAGAACTGTTGTACATCGTCTTCTCGCGATTGTATGCGGCTTCTCTTCTTGCTTCTTGCGCCATCCGTTCCTTTCGCTTCAGTCCGCTCCTTGCGGACGTGCGTCCGGATGTGCCGACTTGCGGCATACGGCTAAAATCAGTCTCTTCCGTCGTTTTCTCTGAAACTTTGTTTGCAGTCGGGGTTAAAATTATTACTTTTGCGTGTTAATCGCACTATTTTATATAATAAGGAATGACAGAAGACATTAAGAAAGCCTGCCAGGTGATGAGGGAGGGCGGGGTAATCCTGTATCCCACCGACACCATCTGGGGCATCGGCTGCGACGCTACCAACGAAGATGCGGTGCGCCGCGTATATGAGATAAAGCAACGCCGGGACAGCAAGGCGATGCTTGTGCTGGTAGATTCTTCCGTGAAGGTGGATTTCTACGTCAGCGACGTCCCGGAAGTGGCGTGGGATTTGATAGACCTGGCGGACAAGCCGTTGACCATCATCTATTCGGGCGCGCGCAACCTGGCGGCAAACCTGCTGGCGGAAGATGGCAGCGTGGGCATCCGGGTGACGGGCGAGGAGTTCTCGAAGCGCCTGTGCCAGCAGTTCCGCAAGGCGATTGTCTCCACCTCTGCCAACATCAGCGGGCAACCCTCGCCGAGGAACTTCGGCGAGATAAGCGAGGAGGTGAAGTCGGCCGTAGACTATATCGTGGGCTACCGTCAGGAAGAGATAAGCAATCCGAAACCGTCGAGCATCATCAAGCTGGACAAGGGCGGTGTGATTAAAATAATCCGTGAATGAGTGAAATGGCTGTAAAAGGGAGTGATTGGTTGCAACGCTTTATCACCTGGCGTGAGAAGAACATCAAGGAGAAGCGGTTCATCCTGCTTCTCAGTTTCTTGGTGGGTATCTTTACGGCGTTCGCCGCATTGATATTGAAGGTGCTGATACATTGGATACAGAATTTCCTGACAGAGAACTTCGATACGACGGAAGCCAACTACCAGTATCTGATATATCCGGTAGTGGGAATCTTCCTGGCGGGATTGTTCGTGCGCTATGTCGTGAAGGACGACATCAGCCACGGGGTCACGAAAATCCTCTACGCCATATCCCGCAGGCAGGGGCGCATCAAGCGGCACAACACGTGGTCGTCCATCATCGCCAGCTCCATCACCATCGGATTCGGCGGTTCGGTCGGGGCGGAGGCGCCGATTGTGCTTACGGGTTCGGCCATCGGTTCCAACCTGGGAAGCCTGTTCAAGATGGAGCACCGCACGCTTATGCTGCTGGTCGGATGTGGCGCCGCCGGTGCCGTGGCGGGCATCTTCAAGGCTCCGATAGCGGGACTTGTGTTTACGCTGGAGGTGCTGATGATAGACCTTACCATGTCTTCGTTGCTTCCGCTGCTGATTTCGGCAGTGACGGCGGCCACCGTATCTTACGTCACGACAGGCACGGAAGCCCTGTTCAAGTTCCACCTCGACCAGCCTTTCGAGCTGGAACGCATTCCCTACGTGATAATGCTGGGCATCTTCTGCGGGCTGGTATCCCTTTACTTCACCCGTGCCATGAACACGGTGGAAGGCGTGTTCGGAAAGTTGAAGCTGCCTTATAAGAAACTGCTGCTGGGCGGCTGTATGCTGAGTGTCCTGATATTCCTTTTCCCGCCGCTCTACGGCGAAGGGTACGACACGATAGAACTGTTGCTCAACGGCACGAGCAACGTGGAGTGGGATACGGTGATGAACAACTCCCTGTTCTACGGGCACAGCCACTTGCTGCTGCTCTATCTGGTGCTGATTATCCTGTTCAAGGTTTTCGCGTCGAGCGCGACGAACGGCGGCGGCGGTTGCGGCGGTATTTTTGCACCCTCCCTCTATCTGGGGTGCATCGCCGGATTCGTCTTCTCCCATTTCAGCAACGAGTTCGAAGCGACGGTCTTCCTGCCCGAAAAGAACTTTGCCCTGATGGGCATGGCGGGAGTGATGAGCGGGGTGATGCACGCGCCGTTGACGGGAGTGTTCCTGATTGCCGAGCTGACGGGCGGTTACGACCTGTTCCTGCCGCTGATGATTGTTTCGGTCAGTTCCTATCTGACGATTATCGTCTTCGAGCCGCATAGCATCTACTCCATGCGTCTGGCCAAGAAGGGCGAGCTGCTGACACACCACAAGGACAAGGCGGTGCTGACGCTGATGAAGGTGGAGAATGTGGTGGAGAAGGACTTCATCGCGGTGCATCCGGAGATGGACCTTGCCGGATTGGTGAGGGCGATATCCGCTTCGCACCGCAACATCTTCCCGGTGACGGACAATGAGGACAAACTGATTGGCATCGTCCTGCTGGACGACATACGCAACATCATGTTCAGGCAGGAACTGTACCACCGGTTCACGGTAGGCAAGTTGATGACGTCCGTTCCGGCACGTCTCTACGATACGGACAGCATGGAGCAGGTGATGCGTACTTTCGACGATACGAAGGCGTGGAACCTGCCGGTGGTGGACGAAGAGGGAAAGTATCTCGGCTTTGTGTCGAAATCGAAGATATTCAACTCGTATCGCCAGGTGCTGGTGCATTTTTCGGAAGACTAAAAAAACGAGAGAGAAAGGATTATTATGAAGAAAGAAGATTTGCGGATTGTATATATGGGGACTCCCGAATTTGCGGTAGAACCTTTGCGTTGCCTTGTAGAAGGCGGATATAATATAGTAGGAGTAATCACGATGCCCGACAAACCGGCAGGGCGGGGACATAAAGTGCAGTTCTCCCCGGTGAAGCAGTATGCGTTGGAGCACGGCCTGCCGCTTCTTCAGCCGGAGAAGCTGAAGGACGGGACGTTTGTAGAGGAACTTCGCGCCTGGAATGCCGACCTGCAGATTGTGGTCGCTTTCAGGATGCTGCCCGAAGTGGTGTGGAGTATGCCGCGCCTGGGCACGTTCAATCTGCACGCTTCGTTGCTGCCGCAATACCGTGGTGCCGCTCCGATTAACTGGGCGGTGATAAACGGCGACACGGAAACGGGGATTACCACCTTCTTCCTGAAGCATGAGATAGATACGGGAGAGGTTATCCGACAGGTCCGCATACCGATTGCCGATACGGACAACGTAGGCGTGGTGCACGACCGGCTGATGATGCTTGGCGGCCGTCTGGTGACGGAGACGGTGGATGCCATCCTTGCAGGCGGTGTAAAGCCCGTCCCACAGGAAGAGATGGCGGTTGTGGGCGAACTGCGTCCGGCTCCCAAGATATTCAAGGAGACCTGCCGTATCGATTGGCGTTTGCCGGTCAAGCGGATATATGATTTTATCCGTGGCTTGTCCCCCTATCCGGCAGCCTGGACAGAGCTGGTGCAACCCGACGGAACGGCGGTGGTGCTGAAAATCTTCGAGACGGAAAAAGTGGAGCAACCGCATTCGTTCGCTCCCGGCACTTTGCAGACCGACGGCAAGACATTTATCCGCATAGCCTGCCAGGACGGGTGGATAGGCGTGCGCGCCTTGCAACTGCCCGGCAAGAGGCGCTTGCAGACCGACGAGCTGCTGCGCGGATTTAAACTGACTGAAGAATGCAGCGTACGATAACTTTTCACTATATTTGTAACATTGTAATTTAATAGAATGTAATTGTTATGAAAACTATTATATCGCCTTCCATACTTTCTGCCAACTTTGCATACCTGGCGGATGATATTGAAATGATTAACGGCAGCGAAGCCGACTGGGTACATATCGATATAATGGACGGTGTGTTCGTCCCCAACATCTCTTTCGGCTTTCCTGTATTGAAATATGTGGAAGGAGTTTCCACAAAGCCGTTGGACGTGCACCTGATGATTGTGCAACCGGAAAAGTTTATTCCGGAAGTGAAGGCACTGGGAGCGCATATCATGAATGTGCACTACGAAGCCTGCCCGCATCTGCATCGGGTGGTGCAGCAAATCCGCGAAGCGGGAATGCAACCGGCGGTTACCATCAATCCGGCTACTCCGGTATCCTTGTTGAAGGATATTATAAATGATGTGTATATGGTGTTGGTGATGGGCGTGAATCCGGGCTTTGGCGGTCAGAAGTTCATAGCGCATACTGTCGATAAGGTGCGTGAGCTGCGCGAGTTGATAACGGTGAGCGGCTCGGAAGCGCTGATTGAGGTTGACGGTGGCGTGAATCTGGACACAGGTGCCCGTCTGGTCGCTGCCGGAGCCGATGCTTTGGTGGCGGGGAATGCTGTATTCTCTGCTCCCGATCCGGTAGAAGCAATCCGTGCGTTGAAAAATCTGTAGTAGATAGTTGGTGACAGACTGCTTACAACGGCATCCTTTCCTGCGACTATTGATGCCGTTGGTGGGTGGAATCGTATATGGGGACAGCTATCCTTATGTGCTTCCTGCCGCTTTGTGGGTGGCTGTTTCCTTATTGCCGGTCGGGGCATATCTCCTTGGCCGGAAGTATTATGCTTTTTATAAACTGTATGGTGCTGCCGTTTTCCTATCTCTTTTTGTGCTGGGCGGTGCGTTGGCAGGCTGGCGGCTGGAACAAGCCGGATTTGCATTCCCGGCTGCGGATACGTCTGCCGTATATCGTGTCTCTCTTGTGTCGAAGCCGGAAATCAAGAAGAACACTCTTCTGTTCCGTGCCTCTTTGAAAGGGGAAGTGCGGAAAGATACGCTCTTGCAAAACGGTTCTGGGAAGGCTTTTTTGCTCTATTTCCCTAAAGACACGGCGGCATACGCGCTGAAGAGAGGAGACGAACTGTTGGTCTATACCCGCTTGTCGCGGCCTGCCAATGGCGGAAATCCGGATGAATTTGACTATGCCCGCTATCTTCTTCGGAAGGGGATAAGCGGAACGGCATATATACGTGCCGGATGTTGGCGTACGATTGGCTGTGATACCGTCCGTACGTTTCGTCAGCAGGCTTTGGACTGTAGGGAGCGGCTGGTTGCCATGTATCGTAGGATGGGCTTCCGCGGAGAGGAGCTGGCGGTGCTTTCTGCGCTTACGGTGGGCGACAAAGAAGAATTGAGCGAGCGTATCATTGAAACATATTCGGTGGCCGGAGCCAGCCACGTATTGGCACTTTCCGGATTGCATATTGGCTTTATTTCCGCTTTGCTGTTGTTCGTGTTGTCTCCTTTGTGGAGCAGGTGGCAGTTTCTGAAACCTTTTCTGTTTCTGTCGGTCATCTTGTTTCTGTGGGGATTCGCCTTTCTTACGGGGCTCTCCCCGTCTGTGGTGCGTGCCGTTATCATGTGCTCGTTCGGACTGTTCTCCATGCTTCTTCCCGCCGTTGGAGGGCTGACCTTGAATACGCTGGGGACTACGGCTTTCCTGATGTTGCTGTTCAATCCTTTGTGGCTGTTCGATGTGGGGTTCCAGTTGTCTTTCTCGGCAGTTGCGGCTATCTTGCTGTTGCAACCCGGGTTGTATGGATTGCTGTCGGTGCCGAATAGCCTGTTGCGCAAAGTGTGGGGGCTTGTGACGGTCTCCGTGGCTGCCCAAGTCGGGACAGCGCCTTTGGTTATGCTCTATTTTTCACGCTTTTCCACACATTTCCTCTTGACCAACCTATGGGTGATTCCGTTGGTGTCGTTGACGGTGTATGCGGCGGTCCTGCTGTTTGCCTTGACGCCTTTCCCGGGTTTGCAGCGGTTGTTTGCAGATGTCGTGGAAGGCCTGGTCAAGGTGCAGAATGCAGGGCTCCGTTGGATTGAGCAGCTCCCTTTTGCCTCCATAGACCGGATTTGGATAGATGCCTGGGATGTGTCTCTGTTTTATCTTTGTCTGTTTTTGTTTTACCGTGCTTGGGCAGAGCGTACGGTGGCGAACGTTTATATTGCTTTGTCCGCTTTGTTGCTTGGCGCATCTTATCATTCGTTTTCGTACATGGCGGATGCGCCCCGGCGCAGTATTGTCTTTTATAATGTCCGCGGCTGTCCGGCGGTGCATTGCCTGACTGATAAATCTTCTTCATGGATGGTCTGCACGGATAGTTTGTCCGATATTTCCCGTCTGGAGCATTCGCTTTCTTCTCATTGGAACCGTCTCCGGTTGGAACCTCCTGCTGTACTTGCCGGTGATTGTTCGCGTCCGGAAATCGCGGTCCGGAACCAAATCATTTTTTATGCGGGAAAACGTATTTGCCTGTTGCATGACGACCGTTGGCGGCATCAGCGTTCCGATGTTCCCCTTCCTGTAGACTATCTATATGTTTCACAAGGATATAGAGGAGGCATAAAAGAACTTACGCCCTTGTTTAAGGTGCGTATGGTGGTGATTGACTCCTCCCTTTCCGACTATTATCAGGACCGGATAATCAATGATTGTACCCGGTTGGGGATTCCTTTCCTTTCCCTTTCGGAAAAAGGTTCTGTGCGTGTGTTATTATAAATCATAAACTTTTTTTGTACTTTTGTCCTCTCAATAGTAAATAACGATATGCTGACTAAAGTAATAGAACAATCTAAGATAGACCACTTTGCCAAGTGGCTGGAACGTGCGGATAAAATTGTGATTGTCGCTCATGTGGCTCCCGACGGAGATGCGATAGGCTCCTCTTTAGGGTTATGGCATTTTCTCAATACGCAAGACAAGGACGCGACCATCATTGTGCCGAATGCATTTCCGGACTTCCTGCGGTGGATGTCCGGCAGTAAAGACATACTTCTGTATGACCGTTATAAAGAGTTTGCCGACAAATTGATAGCAGAGGCGGATATCATCTGCTGCCTTGATTTCAATGCCATCAGCCGTATTGATGCGATGGCGGATGCCGTATTGGCTTCGCCTGCGCGGAAAATACTGGTGGACCATCATCTGAATCCGGAAGATTTCTGCAAGATTGTCATTTCCCATCCCGAAATATCTTCCACCTCAGAACTCGTCTTCCGCCTGATTTGCCGTATGGGTTACTTCGGCGACATCACCAAGGAAGGAGCAGAATGTATCTATACCGGCATGATGACCGATACGGGTGGCTTTACGTATAATTCCAATAACCGTGAAATCTACTTCATAATCAGTGAACTGCTGTCGAAAGGCATCGATAAGGATGCGATTTACCGGAAAGTATATAATACCTATTCCGAGAGTCGTCTGCGTCTGATGGGATATGTGCTGTCGCAGATGAAAGTCTATCCGGAACATCGTGCGGCCTTGATTACGCTGACCAAGAAAGAGCAGGGCAGCTTCAACTATATCCGGGGAGATAGCGAAGGGTTTGTAAACATACCGTTGAGCATCAAGAATGTCGTTTTCTCCTGTTTCCTGCGTGAAGATACGGAAAAGCCGATGATAAAGGTGTCCTTGCGTTCGGTGGGAAGCTTCCCCTGCAACCGCCTGGCTGCCGAGTTCTTTAATGGCGGAGGTCATTTGAATGCTTCCGGCGGAGAGTTCTATGGAACGTTGGAGGAGGCTAAGAAGGTGCTGGCGCAGGCGTTGGAGAAATTTAAGCCGTTGCTTAATGCCAAAGGATAAAAAAAGAGTGGTGGCAAAGGTTAAAAGATACGAACTTTCTACTTGCAACTTTTAACTTTCAAGGAAATCAGATATTTTTGTACGAAATTACTAAATAACAGAAATGAAGAAACTTACTTTATTCTTTTTATCTTTATTGGTGTTCAGCTTGGGTTTTCAGGCTTGCGATGACAGCAAAACCTATGCGGAAATGCTTGAAGAAGAAAAAGACGGTATAAATGACTTTATCAAAGAGAAAGACTTTAAGATAATCTCGCAGTCTGAATTTAACGCGCAGGGTTCTACGACGAAATCTAAAGAAAAAGGAGACGATGTAGACGAGTTTGTGCAGCTTGCCAGTGGCGTGTATATGCAGATTGTTGATAGAGGGTCTGAAAACGAAGCCGACACGGTGAAGAGCAATGATGAAGTATTGGTGCGCTTTATGGAGTATAGCATTTTGGATAAGGATACTACCTTGTCCAATTTGAATGCTGCCGAGACTGTGGATGCGTTCCGCTATACGGTCACTTCGTCTTCCATTGCGGGGACTTTCTTGCAGGGATACATGATGGCTTACTATTCGACGGCCGTTCCGGCAGGATGGCTTGTTCCGTTGACGTATGTTCGCGACAGGGCTCATGTGCGGCTGATTGTTCCTTCCAAGATGGGACATCAGACAGCCATGCAGTATGTCTATCCCTATTATTACGATATCCGGAAATATCAAATTTGGAAATAACTAACCAATCAATTTAAATTATTAACCTATGACTCTAATCAAATCTATCTCTGGAATCCGCGGAACAATCGGCGGTGGTGCAGGCGAGGGATTGAATCCGCTCGACATTGTGAAGTTCACTTCAGCATACGCTACCCTTATCCGCAAAACGTGTACTGTAAAAAGCAACAAGATTGTAGTAGGCCGCGATGCGCGCATCTCGGGCGAAATGGTGAAGAATGTGGTGGTAGGCACGCTCATGGGTATGGGCTGGGATGTAGTGGACATCGATTTGGCTTCTACTCCGACCACCGAGCTGGCTGTGACGATGGAAGGTGCCAGTGGCGGTATCATCCTGACCGCTTCCCACAATCCCAAGCAATGGAATGCCTTGAAGCTTCTGAACGAGAAGGGAGAATTTCTGAATAAAGAAGAAGGAAACGAAGTGCTCCGTATCGCCGAGGCCGAGGCTTTCGAATTTGCGGAAGTCGACAAGCTCGGTTCTTACCGCAAGGACCTGACTTATAACCAAAAACATATCGACAGCGTGCTGGCGCTCGATTTGGTGGATGTGGAAGCCATCAAGAAGGCCGATTTCCATGTTGCCATCGACTGTGTGAACTCTGTAGGCGGTATCATTCTTCCGCAACTGCTGGAGCAGCTTGGAGTGCAGCACGTTGAGAAACTCTATTGCGAGCCTACCGGAAACTTCCAGCATAATCCCGAACCGCTGGAAAAGAACCTGAGTGACATCATGAACCTGATGAAAGGCGGTAAGGCGGATGTCGCTTTTGTGGTAGACCCGGACGTGGACCGTCTGGCAATGATATGCGAAGACGGCAAGATGTATGGCGAGGAATATACGTTGGTCACTGTAGCCGACTATGTGCTGAAGCATACTCCGGGCAATACGGTTTCTAACTTGAGCTCTACCCGTGCCTTGCGCGACGTGACCCGTAAGTACGGTCAGGAATATTCGGCTTCTGCCGTAGGCGAAGTGAATGTGACGACCAAGATGAAGGAGGTAGGCGCCGTTATTGGCGGCGAAGGCAACGGCGGAGTCATTTATCCTGCCAGCCACTACGGACGTGATGCGTTGGTAGGTATCGCTCTGTTCCTTAGCCATCTGGCACACGAGGGCAAGAAGGTAAGCGAGTTGCGTGCCACTTATCCGGCTTATTTCATGGCCAAGAACCGCGTGGACCTGACTCCGGACACGGACGTTGACGCCATTCTTGCCAAAGTCAGGGAAATCTACAAGAACGAAGAAATCAACGATATCGACGGAGTGAAGATAGACTTCCCCGACAAGTGGGTACACTTGCGTAAGAGTAACACCGAGCCGATTATCCGCGTTTATAGCGAAGCGGCGACACCGGAAGCTGCCGAGGAAATAGGTCGGCAGATTATGAGGGTGATTGAGGAACTGGCGAAGTAAGTTATAGAACACAGAGACACAGAGACACGGAGTTTTATCTTAGAACTTCGTGTCTTTGTATTTTTATGAACACGGAGACACGGAGTCACAGAGAATATAATAAGACTCTGTGTCTCCGTGTCTCTGTGTTTATCCTATATCCCTATAATTCTCCCTATCTCCTGTTCGAAGTTAGGAGTGAATACCCCTTCGCCTATATTCTCCTTAATCTCCTCAATGCTCCAGAAGCGTCCTCCGTCCAGTTCGTCACTGGGGCGTATCTCGCCGTCGTACACGGTTTTGTGTACAAAGATAAGTTCCTTTTCGCGGGCGGACTCAAAGACATAGTTGGTGAGGAGTTCCGGCGCGAAGTCGGTCACTCCCAGCTCCTCGCGTACTTCCCGTTTCAGGGCCATTTCCACGCTTTCGCCTAGGTCGACGTGCCCGCCTACCGAGGTGTCCCACTTTCCGGGCTGGATGTCTTTCCATTCGGGACGCTTTTGCAGGTATAGTTCTCCTTGGGAATTGAATAAGTGCAGGTGGACGACGGGATGCAGCAGTTTGCTGCCGTTGTGGCATTCGCCGCGGGTGGCGGCACCGATGATGTTGCCCTGTTCGTCTACAAGGGGGAACATCTCTTGATTGTTATCGCTGTTCATTTTATGGGGAGTGTTATTGAATCCTTTGGGTTGTCATGCGGTTGTCTTTCCTCGGAAGCGGGCTGCGACCTCCTTGGAGCGTGTCAGGGTATCAGCAGCGACGAGTCGCCGTAGCTCAGGAACCGGAAACCGTGGGCGAGCGCGTAATCGTATATCTTCCGCCAGTCGCCGTGCAGGAATGCCGAGACAAGCAGCAAGAGGGTGCTTTGCGGCTGGTGGAAGTTGGTGACCATCGCTTTGACTATCTTGTATTCATAGCCCGGGGCGATGATGATTTGCGTACTGCTGTGCAATGTCTCCATGCCATGCCGGTCGAGGTAGCCGACAATGGCTTGCAGGGCATCGGTGGCTGAAACGGCGTCAGCGCCGGTGGCCGAAGCCGTTTCGTAGGGCTGCCACTGCCGGACGCGCAGCTCCTCTTCGGTGGCGTCGGGGTTGTTCAGCAGCGTGACGCCGATGTGGTAAAGGCTCTCCAGCGTGCGGACGGAAGTCGTGCCCACGGCGATGGCCCGGCCTTGATGCGCAATCAGTTGTTCCAGCGTGCTGCGGCGTACGGATATGTATTCCGTGTGCATCTCATGCCCGGCAATCTCTTCGCTTTTGACGGGCTTGAAGGTGCCTGCCCCCACGTGCAGCGTCAGTTCTTCCAGCGCTATTCCCTGTCGGCGCAGGGCGTCGAGCACCTGCGGGGTGAAGTGCAGTCCGGCGGTAGGGGCTGCCACCGAGCCTTTTATCTTGGAGTAGACGGTCTGATACGTCTCCTTGTCGCTCTCCTGCGTCTCCCTGTTCAGGTAGGGCGGGATGGGAAGTTCGCCGAAGGTTTCGAGGATATCCCCGAAGGAAATCTCCGGATCGTCCCAGCAAAAGTCTACCCGGTGGCTGGTGCCGTGGCAATCGCCGCGGCGGGCGGTCAGTGTGAGCGTTTTTCCTTTCACGGTCATCCGGCGTTTCAGTGCGCCCTCTTTCCACTTTTTCAGGTTGCCTATCATGCAGAGCCAGGCGGAGTGCTCCGTCTGCTGGAAGTTGAGGGCGTAGTCGTTGGGAAGGAGCGGTTCGAGGCAGAAGACCTCGATGAGTGCGCCCGTCTCCTTGTGGAAGTGCAGGCGTGCCTGTATCACTTTGGTGTTGTTGAATACCATCAGGCTGCCTGCCGGAAGGTATCCGGGCAGGGAAGCGAACACGTCTTCGGAGACTTCGCCGTGGCGGTACACCAACAACTTGGACTGGTCGCGCACGGGCAACGGGAACTTGGCGATGCGTTCGTCCGGCAGCGGATAGTTGAACTCACTGATTCTGATATGTCTGGGGTCTGCTTTCATCTCTTTGTTCGGTTAGGGAGTGCAAAGGTACGGATATTTGGGAAGATTTCATCAAATAATTCCTACCTTTGCGCATACGAAAAAAGAAGTATCACATAAACAGATAGGAAAGAACATATGAAAGTAGGAGATAAAGTACGCTTCCTCAGCGAAGTGGGCGGCGGCATCGTGACAGGATTCCGGGGGAAGGACATTGTATTGGTGGAAGATGCCGACGGTTTCGACATACCGATGCCGGTGCGCGAGTGTGTGGTGATTGAGACGGACGATTATAACATCCCCACGCCTGCAGCCAAGGCGGCGAAGAAGCGGGCGGAGGAGCAGTCGGCGGCACGTACCGTCGCGGCAGCCCCCGCACAGCCCTCTTCAGCCGCAGCAGACGTGCGTCCCGTCCAGCCGCAGGTGTCGGCCTACCGCCAGCCGGAGATGAAGGGCGGTGACGTACTGAACGTGTACCTGGCGTTCGTGCCGGTAGACATCAAGGCGGTGAGCACCACGCCGTTCGAGGCTTATCTGGTGAACGACAGCAATTACTGCCTCTACTACACCTATGCCAGCGCGGAAGGCAAGGCATGGACTGTCCGTTCGCACGGCCTGATAGAGCCGAACACCAAACTGCTGCTGGAGGAGTTCGAGAAGTCGGAACTGAATGACCGGGAGCGCGTTTCGCTCCAGCTCGTGGCTTTCAAGGACAACCGCTCTTTCGCCATGAAGCCTGCCGCCGGCGTGGAGATACGTGTCGATGCGGTGAAGTTCTATAAGCTGCATACGTTCCGGCAGACCGATTTCTTCGAGACCCCGGCGCTCATGTACGATGTGGTGAAGAACGACCTTCCCGCCAGGCAGGTCTATGTCTCTGCCGAGGAGCTGCAGGACGCCCTGATGCAGAAGAAGACGGCGGACGTCCCGTCCAGACCTCAGACCATCGTCAGACGGGGCGGCAAGAATGAAATCATCGAAGTGGACCTGCACATCGGCGAGCTGCTGGACGACACGCGCGGCATGAGCAACGGCGAGATACTGAACTACCAGCTGGACAAGTTCCGCGAAGTGATGGAGCAGTACAGGAACAAGCGCGAACAGCGCATCGTCTTCATCCACGGCAAGGGCGACGGTGTGCTCCGCAAGGCGTTGCTTGATGAGCTGAAACGGAAATATCCGGCGTGCAAACCGCAGGACGCCTCTTTCCAGGAGTACGGTTTCGGGGCGACGATGGTCACCATCAAGTAGGGCGGGTCACTCTCCGACGGACATCAAATCGCTCATGATGCCGTCCGATACGAAAATTCCTTCGCGGGTGAGCCTGAGCCGCCCGTCCTGTATCTCCAGTTTCCCGTTCTCCAGGTGCGGGCGAGCCATTGCCATGCAGTATTGCCACAGTTCCCTGCCGAATTTCCGCTCCACTTCGGGCAGGGACAGTCCGCGTCGCGTGCGGATGGAAGTCAGGATGCACTCGTTGTAGCGGGTGGTCCGGTCCAGCTGCTCGCGCTCAAACTCCCGCCTGCCGTTTTCGATGGCGTGTATGTACGTCTCCAGCGAGGCGACGTTCCACTCGCGGGTGTCCGTGTCGAAGGAGTGCGCCGAAGGACCGCATCCTAAGTAAGGAATCCCCTCCCAGTAGGCGGTGTTGTGCCGCGAGTACATTCCCGGGCGGCAGAAGTTGGATATCTCGTAGTGCTCGTACCCGGCTTTTCCGAGCGTGTCGGTCAGGGTGGTGAAGAAGCGCAGGCTGCTCTCCTCGTCCACCTCGCGGATGCGGTGCGCTTGCAGCAGTTCGTAGATACGTGTTCCCTCTTCGTAGGTCAGGTGGTAGGCGGAGATATGCTCCACGTTGAGACGGACGGCTTGCTGCAAGTCGCGTTCCCAGCGTTCGTCCGTCTCGCCGGGCAGGCCGTAGATGAGGTCGATGCTCAGGTTGCCGAAGCCGGCGCGGCGGCAGCGGTCTACGGCGTCGATGGCTTGCGCGGCGTTGTGGCGGCGGTTCAGCAGCTTCAGGGTGGCGTCGTCGAAAGTCTGTATCCCCATGCTGATGCGGTTGAAGGGCAACTGTCGCAACATGGCGGTATACGTCTCGTTCAGGTCGTCGGGATTGGCTTCGAGGGTGATTTCCCGGCAATGCTCCATTCCGTAACACTGCCCGATGGTCTCGAATATGCTTCTGAAATCTTCTTCCGCCAGTTGCGAGGGAGTGCCGCCGCCAAAGTAGATGGTCTCGACGGGTGCTCCCCGCAGGTAGTCCTTCCGCATCCGCAGCTCTTCGCACAGCGCACGGATGTAACGGCCTTTCAGGTCGCTGCGGGTGGTGGAGTAGAAGTCGCAATAGATGCAACGCGTCTTGCAAAAGGGGATATGGATGTAGATGCCTGCCATGAGCCTGTAGTTTGGTTGGAGCGCAAAGATACGATATTTTCCGATTCCGTAGCGGGTGGCCCCGCATCTTTATTCGGTTCCGGTGCTTTCATCCCGTAGCGTGTTGCCACTGCAAAACGATTGCAGCGGCACTGCATCCGCTTTGCAGTGTTGCTGCATTCGCTTTGCAGTGTTGCTGCAACCGCTTTGCAGTGTTACTGCATCTATAGTTGCAGCATCACTGCATCCACGGTTGCAGCGTCGCTGCAATATAGTTGCAGTGGCACTGCAAAAGGGTTGCAATGTTTTTGCAGTACGGGGCGCCGCGGCTCATAAGGCTATGGCGCGCCGGGCGGAATGCTTTGGCTGCGGCGTGGCGGGGGAGTTGAGTGGAAAAACCGTGGGCACTTGCCTCTATTATATCGAAGCATTGCTGCGTTTGAAGAGATTGCAGGAAGGGCGGCCGGTCGTTGACTGAGACAAACAAATTACCCGGATTGGCACAGACTGTTTAAACTGGTTGTCTGTGCCAATCCGGGTAACTTGTGGAAGCGTATAACTATCTCTTCAAATTTGTAGTTCGGACACGTCTGCTTGTTGCAGATTGTCTTATTTGTCTCAGTCTAAGATGATGGGCTTGTACTTCGGAACCAGTGCTTTCATGATGCACCATCCTATCAGGTATGCTACGGCGCATACACAGAAGATAACGAAGTATCCGGCGGGTTTTCCCTCAAAGCCCATGAACGTCATGTTGGTCTCTCCGGCGTAAACGAAGAGATTGCCGGCAACGTATTGCAGCAGCATGGAGCTGATGCCACCCGCCATACCGCCGATACCTGTAACCGTGGCGATGGCCGTCTTCGGGAACATATCGCCGACGGTAGAGAAGATATTGGCCGACCATGACTGATGGGCCGCACCGCCGATACCGATCATGATGACCGGAAGCCACGGGGAGACCGTTCCCAAGGGTTGTGCCAGCAGAACCAGCAACGGGAAGAATGCGAAAATCAACATGGCGCGCATACGTGCGGCATAAGGATTCAGCCCCGTCTTATTGATGATGATAGTCGGTAGTTTTCCGCCGTAAATGGAAAGCATCGTAATGGCGTAGAGCGTGAAAATCAAAGCGATGCCCAAGCCTTCGGAGGTCTTGATGCCGAATTGTGTATTCAGGTAGGAGGGAGTCCAGAACAGGAAGAACCACCATACGCCGTCCGTCATGAACTTGCCGATGGCAAATGCCCAAGTCTGTTTGTAGCTGAAACATTGCAGGAATCCCATTTTCTTCTCTTCGGCTTGCGGCGCGGCTTTTCTCTCTTCTTCAGAATTGTCTTGTTCGATGTACTCCAGCTCTGCCTTGTTTACATACTTGCTCTTGGCGGGTGCCGTGTACATGAATACCCAGAATCCCATCCAGATGAAACCGAGTGCGCCGATTACGATAAATGCCATTTCCCAGCCCCATGCTTTTGCCAGCAGGGGGATGGACAGCGGCGCAATCAACGCTCCGATAGAAGCGCCTGCATTGAAGATGGAGGTTGCGTATGCGCGGTCTTTCTTAGGGAAGTATTCGGCGGTAACCTTGATGGCAGCGGGGAAGTTGCCTGCCTCTCCCAGTGCAAGTACGCAGCGTGCTGCAAGGAAACAGTACATACTGATTGTGGCAATGGTGACAACCACGTCGCCTGTGGCGCCCATTAACTCGGCTGCATTGTGCAGGCCTACAAAATGCTCTGTGATGATGCCGCAGAAAGCATGGAGACAGGCTCCCAAGGACCAGATGCCGATGGCCCATAAATATCCTTTTTTAGAACCCAACCAGTCTACAAACCGGCCTGCAAACAACATACAGGCTGCATAGACAAATGAAAAGACTGCTGTAATTGTACCGTAATGTGATTCGTCCCAGTGAAACTCCGGTTTGATAAACTCATCCCAGGTGAGCGATAGTACCTGGCGGTCAAGATAATTAACTGTTGTTGCGAAGAATAACATGGCGCAAATGGTCCAGCGGTAGTTGGACATCTTGCCCAGTGTGTTCTGAATTGTACTCATGATAGTAGATTTATTATTTTAATTGTTGCAAAATTACGCGTTCCCGTGTCATGTGTATGTGCAATATTTGGTGGAAATCATGGAGAAAATGACAAAAATAGGCATAGCCTCCAGCGGCTATGCCTGTTTTCTTGTCTACAGATATTATTTCATATCTGTGTATTTGATTTCATCTTTATCGCTATACTTCAGGTTCTCACCGCCCATACCCCAGATGAAGGTGTAGTTGCTGGTACCTGCGGCTGCATGGATGCTCCATTCGGGAGAAGTGATGGCTTGCTCGTTGTGCAGCCAGACGAGACGTTCCTCTTGGGGTTCGCCCATCAAATGGCAGATTGCATTTCCCGGTTTCAGGTTGAAGTAATAATATGCTTCCATACGACGTGTGTGCGTGTGTGCCGGCATGGTGTTCCATACGGAACCCGGAGCGAGTTCGGTAAGTCCCATCTGCAATTGGTTGGTACCGCCGTCTTTCACTCTTTCCAATACATCTTTTACGATGAGCTGGTTCACAACACGGTCGTTGCTGTCTTCCATCTTTCCATAGTGGTCGGAAATGCCCAAGGCATATTTCTTGGGATTGGCTTTCTGGAGTTTGGCATCGGTCGTAATCAGCTGAGTGACGTACGGTTTGTAGGCCGGAGCCGAGTTGATGTAGAACTTGGCCGGATTGGCGGCGTCATTGCTCTTGAAAGTGACTTCTTTGTTGCCGCAACCTACATAAAGCGCTTCTTTATACTTCATGGGGTATTCCTTGCCGTCCACAGTGACCACTCCGTCGCCACCGGTGTTGATGACACCCAGTTCGCGGCGTTCGAGGAAGTAAGTGATTTCGGGACCCAGTTCGCGGAAAGTTTCCAGTCTCAACACTTTGTTTACAGGCATTGCACCTCCGTAAATCAAGCGGTCGTAGAGTGTATAAGTAATGTTGATTTCATCCGGAGCCATCACTTTGTCCATCATGAACCTGCTTCGCAGAAGTTCTGTGTCATAGTGCTTCACATCCTGCGGGTGGCAGGCTGTCTGCACTTTGTAATTAACTTGGGCGGAAGCCGTAACTGCGGCGGCACCCAACATCAGGGCAATTGCTAATTTTCTCATGTCTGATATAAACTTTTAAATATGAATATACTGTAATTAATTCTCTTTATTTCGCGTTTTGCTGAGCTTCCTTTTCGCTGCGGATGATGATGCGGCGGTTGATGAACATCATACTTGCGGCAATCAGAACCAGCAGTGCGGCACCTACATACGAGAGCTTGATGCCTCTATATATGGTCCAGCCGAAGAACGAAGAGGCGAAGTCGATGGCGCCACCCTGGAAACCTTCGGGGATGTGTGCCGCCTTGTCGCCCGTCTTTGCGAAGACTTCTTGAGCGGCCAGTGTGAAGTCGGGTGCCATGTCGGTCACGAAGTACAGTCCGATTATCAATGTGATAAGTCCGATGATTAATGTCTTGAGCACATTACCTTTGGTGAAGGGCAATATCATCGGGAACAGGTAGAACATTCCGGCAAGCGAAGCCAACGGCAGGAACTGATTGCCCGGCAGGGATACGGCGAGTGCCAGGCTGAGGGGAATCAGGATGACCGATGCTACCAGCGTGGCGGGGTGGCCGATGACCAATGCGGGACTCATTCCGATATGTACTTTCTTGCCGTTGAATTTAGCTTTTACAAGTTCGGAAGTTTTCTCGGAGATGGGTTTCAATCCTTCAATAAACAAGGAAGTGATACGGGGAATAAGCTCCATAACGGCTCCCATGGTGATGCCCAGGAAGAGCACTTTCTTGATGTCGAGCTGTGCGGCCCAGCCTATCAGCATACCTACGATGACACCCAACACCAGCGGTTCGCCTATCACGCCGAATTTTTTCTTCATGCCTTCTGCGTCAATCTCCAGCTTGGAGAAACCGGGAATCTTGTCTAATGCCTTGTTGATAAGTATGGCAAACGGAGTGAAACTTTGGCAGAAAGGTTGGGGAATGGAGATACCGTCCAAGTCGTAGAATTTTTGGAACTTTTCTGCTGTCAGGTCTGCGCAGACCAACGTGATGACGTAGCAGATGATGGCGGCAAAATAGCCCCATGCCAAGTTCTGCCCTGTGACAAAGTATGCCACGGCACCGATGAAGGCAAAGTGCCAGTAGTTCCATAAGTCGATGTTTACGGTACGTGTGGTTTTGGTGATGAGCATCAGGAAATTGACACCTAAACAGATAGGGATGATGAGTGCGCCGACAGCTGTGTTGTAGGCAACGGCGGCGGCAGCGGGCCAACCCATATCAAATACGTTCAGTTGCAGGTGATACAAATCGGATATGGCTTTCAAAGGAGTGTCAAAGTTTGTTGTCAGTAGCGCGGTGACTACACCCAAACCTACGAATCCGACTCCGACAAAGAGACCCGATTTCAGGGCTTTGCCAAATTTCATGCCGATGCACATACCTATAATCGTAAAGATAATAGGCATCATAACAGACGCTCCTAAAGCGATGATATAACCGAAAACTTGTTCCATTCTTTTGTGATTTAATTGGTAAATGATTATGTTTTACAATAGTATACATTGGAAATCGGGGTCAAAAATAAGACCTTTTCCCGATTAATCAAACAGTAAAGGTATAATAAATAGTAAATAAGGATGATTTTGGACAAATTTGTCGTTATCGTGCACAAATTTGTTCGTTTTCGCACACGAAAATCAAAAAATACACCCTCTGCGCCAAAAAGTGCACAGGCCTTTGGGTAGAAACCTCTACTTTTGTTTCGTGAAAGATAATAAGGTCTAATACCCTAAAAAAACAACTTCATGAAAAAGAACATTATTCGTAATTTTATTGTATCCGGTTTATTGTTGTTTTCTGCTTTGAATATGTTTGCACAACGTGTTGGCACAAACCTGCCTTGGTCGGTGCGTATGGTGGAGTCCGAGATGATTCGTTGTCCGGAATCCTGGCAGTTGGATTTCCAGCCGCGGCTGAAATGGGATTATTGCCACGGGCTGGAGTTGCAGTCCATGCTGGATGTCTACGACCGCTACGGCGACCGGAAAATCTATGATTATGCTTTGGCTTATGCCGATACGATGGTGAATGCCGATGGAACGATTAAAATGTATAAACGTGAGGAGTACAGTCTTGACCGTATAAATTCCGGGAAATTCATGTTCCGCATTTACGAACAGACCAAAGACGAGAAGTACAAGAAGGCGCTTGCCTTGATGCGGAGCCAGCTCGACGAGCATCCCCGGAATGCCGACGGCGGTTTCTGGCATAAGAAGATTTATCCGAACCAGGTATGGCTGGACGGCATCTATATGGGTGCTCCTTTCTATGCGGAATATGCGTTCCGCAACAACCTGGTGAACGACTATGCGGATGTCATCAACCAGTTTCTGATGGCTGCCCGGTATACATACGATCCGAAGAATGATGTGTACCGCCATGCTTGCGATGTCAGCCGCAAGGAGCGTTGGGCGGATCCCGTTACCGGACAGTCCAAACACAGCTGGGGACGTGCCATGGGGTGGTATGCCATGGCTTTTGTAGATGCCTTGGATTTTATTCCGGAACATGAGGCGGGACGCGATTCCATGTTGGTTGTCTTCAATAGACTTGCTTCTCAGATAAAGCGTCTGCAGGATTCCAAGACCGGTCTGTGGTATCAGGTTTTGGACAAAAGCGGGGCACCGGGCAATTATCTGGAGTCTTCCTGCTCCACGATGTTTGTGTATTCGCTGTTCAAGGGCGTACGCAAGGGCTACATTGATAAATCTTATTTGCAGGTAGCCGTCAAAGGTTACAAAGGAATCTTGGACAATTTCATAGAAGTGGACAAGGACGGCGTGGTGAGTATCACGAAAGCTTGTGCCGTGGCAGGGCTTGGCGGAAAGGTCTACCGTTCGGGAGATTACGATTATTACATCCATGAAGCTATCCGCAATAACGATCCTAAGGCGGTAGGCCCGTTTATTCTTGCATCATTGGAGTGGGAACGTCTTCAGGATGTGAAGTCGATTGTTAATCAGCAGTGATGAGGGGAACGGCTATGAAAACATTGTGCGGTTTTGTGATTGCTTTGCTTTGTGGAGCAGGCTCATTGTCTGCGGCACAGCAATGGAAAGATACGATTGTGGTGGCCCGCGACGGTACGGGAGATTACCGTACGTTGACCGAAGCGATAGAGGGCATCCGTGCCTTTATGGATTATAAGGTGACGGTTTTGGTCAGGAAAGGAGTATATAAAGAAAAGGTTGTCCTTCCTTCGTGGCTGGAGAATGTCGAATTTATCGGCGAGGAAGTGGAGAATACTGTTATTACCTACGACGATCATGCCAATATCAACAAGATGGGAACTTTCCGTACCTATACGTTGAAGGTAGAGGGCAGTTCCATTACCTTCAGGAACCTGACGATAGAGAATAATGCGGCGCGCTTGGGGCAGGCCGTTGCGCTCCATACCGAGGGCGACCGCCTGGTTTTCATCAACTGTCGTTTCCTGGGAAACCAGGATACCATTTACACCGGGGCGAAAGGCACTCGCCTCTATTTCCAGGATTGCTACATTGAGGGGACTACCGACTTTATCTTTGGTCCTTCTACGGCACTGTTCAAGGCGTGCATCATTCATAGCAAGGCCAATTCGTACATCACGGCAGCTTCTACTCCGAAAGACGTTGAAGTGGGATATGTTTTCAAGGATTGCAAGTTGACGGCCGCGCCGGGCGTTGATAAAGTCTATTTGGGGCGTCCGTGGCGTCCCTATGCGGCTACTGTGTTTCTCAACTGCGAGTTGGGCAGGCATATTTGTCCGGCAGGCTGGGACAACTGGCGGAATCCCGGGAATGAAAAGACAGCCCGCTATGCCGAATACGGAAATACAGGCGAAGGAGCCGACAATCCAAACCGGGTGAAATGGGCAAGGCAGCTGACCAAGAAGGACGCTGCCAAGTACGAAGAAACGGCTTATCTCTTCAGTCTATGCAGTGAGTGGCAGCCGTAAGCAATCAGTCTTACGGTTTCAGGAAGTCCGCTCTCATGGGGCTGAAGCAGTCAATCAGTATGCCGGCTTCCAGGCAAATGCATCCATGTTCGGCATCCGGTTCGATATAGATGCCGTCGCCTGCCGACACGATTTGTTTTTCGCCGTTTACGGTGAATTCGAACTTGCCGCTTGCCACATAAGTCGTTTGGGTGTGATAATGCGTATGCGGAGTGCCTGTCGCGCCTTGTTCGAATTTGACCTTGACCAGCATGACCTGGCCGTCGTATCCCATGATTTGCCGTACGACACCTTCACCGGCGGGTTCCCATGTTTTCTCGTTCTCGAGGATAAATGTGTTGCTTCTTGTCTTTTTCATTGTGTGGATAAATTAAACTGACGCAAATATACGATATAAATAATTAAGTTTGAAAGTATGAAAAATAAATTGATTCTGTTGTTGGCGACATTCTTCCTCTGTTCCGCTTTCAAGGCTGACAGGCCGGTCATCACTATCTTTATGATTGGCGATTCGACGATGGCCGACAAGTCGTTGGCAGGCGGCAATCCCGAAAGAGGGTGGGGGCACGTGTTGCCCGGTTTCTTTTCTGAAGAGATACGGGTGGACAACCACGCGGTGAACGGGCGCAGTTCCAAGAGTTTTATCAATGAAGGGCGTTGGGACAAGGTGCTTTCACTGATAAAGAAAGGTGATTATGTCTTCATCCAGTTCGGGCACAATGACGAGAAGCCCAGTGCCGACCGGCATACGGACCCGGGTACGACTTTTGACGCCAACCTGCGCAAGTTTGTCAATGAGACCCGTGCCAAGGGAGGCATCCCTGTCTTGTTCAACTCCATTGTGCGCCGTAATTTCGGAACGGCCGGCAATAAGGCTGTGGCAGAAGCCATCCTTCAGGACGACATCCGCAAGGGAATCAATCCCGATGCCAAACGGGAGGCCTCTCAGGAGACTGACGTTGCGGAAGGAGACCGGTTGATTGATACGCATGGAGCCTACCTGGACTCCCCGCGCAGGGTGGCAAAAGAGCTGGACGTGCCTTTTATCGATATGAACAAACTTACGCACGACCTGGTAGAGGGATTGGGGCCGCAAGAGTCGAAGAAGCTTTTTATGTGGGTGCCGGCCGATGCAATCGCTGCCATGCCCAAAGGGCGTGAAGACAATACCCACCTGAACATCTATGGCGCGCGCGTCATTGCCGGTATGACGGTAGATGCCATTGCCAAGGAAGTGCCCGAACTGGCAGCTTACGTCCGTCATTATGATTTCGTGGTGGCGCAAGACGGCAGCGGTGATTTCTTTACCGTGCAGGAAGCCATCAATGCCGTACCCGACTTCCGTAAAGGTGTACGCACTACGATATTGGTGCGCAAAGGCATATACAAGGAAAAGTTGATTGTGCCCGAAAGCAAGATTAACGTCTCCCTGATAGGTCAGGAAGGGGCTGTCATTTCATACGATGACTACGCCGGCAAACATAATCTTTTCGGTGAGAACAAGGGTACGTCCGGTTCGTCTTCCTGCTATATCTATGCGCCCGACTTTTATGCGGAGAATATCACGTTCGAGAATACGTCCGGTCCTGTGGGGCAGGCGGTAGCGTGCTTTGTCAGTGCCGACCGTGTTTATTTCAAACATTGTCGTTTCCTCGGCTTCCAGGATACGCTCTATACCTACGGAAAAGGAGTACGGCAGTATTATGAGGATTGCTACATAGAAGGCACTGTCGACTTCATATTCGGCTGGTCCGTAGCAGTGTTCAACCGCTGCCACATCCACAGCAAGCGCGATGGCTATGTCACGGCACCCTCTACCGATGAAGGACAAAAATACGGTTATCTGTTTTATGACTGCAAACTGACCGCAGATGCGGGCGTGGGCAAGGTCTACTTATCCCGTCCGTGGCGTCCTTTTGCCCGGGCTGTGTTCATTCATTGCGATTTGGGAAGGCATATCCTTCCCGTCGGTTGGCACAATTGGAATAAGAAAGACGCCGAGAAGACCGTTTTCTATGCCGAGTATGACAGCTATGGTCCGGGAGCTGCCCCCAAGGCACGTGCCGCCTTTTCGCATCAGCTGAAAAACACGAAAGGGTATGAGATGGAGACTGTCCTTGCCGGTAACGACGGTTGGAATCCGGTTGCCAATGGCAATGCGTTGGTTGATGTCAAACGGTGATTTAGTGATTAGTGATAAGTGATAAGTGAGTGATGATTCTATGACATTAACTACTAATCACTAATCATTTATCACTAATCACTTATCACTAACTACTTATCACTAATCACTAAATCAAAAAATTCCATCACCTCCTTCTGCATTTCTTTGTTGAAGAAGTGCTTTTCTTCCCAAAGTTTGGTAACAAGTCTGTCTCCGGCGTTTTGGCTTTCCCATACGGTTCTCATTGTCCGATACGCGTCTTTCACTCCTTCTACGGGGAATAGTTTGTCTTTGGTTCCGTTGAAGAACAACGACGGCTTGGGACAGGCGATGCTTGCCGTATGCGGATAGTCCAGGTAGCACCTCAGGTTGGGGATAAGCATGGAGTAGGCGGAACCGCCCTTGTTCTGGTTGTTGGTCAGCGTCATCAGGTGTTCCGTCGTGTTCATCCAGCAGATGGAAGCGGATGCCTTTACGCAGTCGGTCAGTGCGGCAAGCATCCACGAACGGTACGCTCCCATGGAGAAGCCCAGGCACCCGACCCTCTCCGCATCCACCATTGGCAGAGAAGCCAGAAATTCAGCACTGCGTACGTCGTCTATATTGATAATGGCTCCCCAGGATGTCCCCATTTGCATGAAGTTGGACGCCAATGCCTGTTGCCCTTCGTAGCTCACTCCTTCCTTCCGTCCGCGTTCTCCCCAGAACAAGGCATCGATGGCCAGTACCACATAACCGTTTTGCGCGAAATAGTCTCCTGTATATTGCCCGTCGTAACAGCGTGCCACCCACTCATCGGCGTCGGCCGAGACTTCCGGTGCCACCCCGAAAGGGCAGACCATTTTCTCTTTGCCGATGGAGAAATGCGCCCCGTGGTCGTGCAGCATGATGATGGCGGGGAAAGGCCCTTTCCCGTCGGGAACCAACAGATAGGCCGGTATGCGCGACCACTCCGAGACGTTAAACCATATTTTACGTGCCTCATATCCCGCGCGCCGCTCTGTCCCGACAACGGACATATTGTATTCTTTGGGAGCTGGCGGCAGGTTCCGCATACAGTCCGTCAGCGTTCTGCGCGCCTCGGTTCTCCACTTCCCGAACTCCTTTGTGGCGGAGTTTCCCCAGGCCTCGGGATAGGTAAGCTGTTGCTTCAGCTGCTCGTAATAGGCAGGCATATTCTTTATGATCTCGTAGCTTATTGTATCTGTTTGCGCTTTTGTCTGGCGGCCGGTGAGGAGGAAAATGGAGCAAAGTATGATAAATAGTCTCATGATGATAGTTTTAATAATGGCAAAGATACAAGATTTTTCAATGAAATATGTATCTTTACGCCACGTATAATGAATATATTATGAGAAAAATCTTATATCTGATTGCCGGTTTGATGTGCGCGTTGCCGCTGAAGTCGCAGCCTGACTGCCTGTTTACCCACTATTCATCCGAGGAAGGACTTTCGCAAAATACGGTGATGTCCATATTGCAGGACAGGAAAGGGAATATGTGGTTTGCCACATGGGACGGCATCAATAAATTCAACGGGTATGCTTTCAAGAGCTATAAGGCGAAGTTTGACAATCAGATTAACCTGACAAACAATCGGGTGGACCGTATCTATGAAGACAAGTACGGTTTCCTCTGGTTGCAGACGTATGATAACCGGGTCTACCGCTTTGACACCCGTTCCGAAATCTTCGAGAGCGTCCCCGCCACGGAGGAACAGGGCCGGGGAGCGGTTATCACCTCGCTCAAGGTGCTTCCATGCGGTTCCGTATGGCTGCTTTCGGAGAACGAGGGGGCTATCCGCGTGAAGACCAATCCGGCCACTTACCGGCTCACCTCGGAGTGGTACTCGGCCAAGTCGGGGCGGTTGCCGGCCACATTGGTGTATGATATCTATGAAGACGCTGCCGGAAACGAGTGGATACTGACCAACAACGGAGTGGGAATGCTTGCCGAGGGCAGTAAGGAACCGGTCTCTTATTTTGTGGAGACCGCCAACAAGGAAGAGGCGGATGGGCAGGTCTTCTATACCGCCCAGGAGTATGGCAATGAAATCTTCTTCGGTTCGGACAACGGGCGTGTGTGGCGCTATCAGAAAAAAGACGGACAGTTCCTTCATTTGCAGCTGCCCGCATCTTCCCGCGTGGTGGCAATCAGGAAAGTCGGCGGGCAGGAGCTTGTGATAGCGACGGAAAACGATGGATTCTTCACTTACAACATACCTTCCCGGTCAATCGAACACTACGAAGCCGCCCGCTTGCCCAAAGTGCCGGTGCGGTCTGTCTATGTAGACAAGTACTCGGAAATCTGGTTTGAGCAGGAAGTGCCGGGCACCGTCGCGCATTTCAACTCGAAAACAAAGGTGCTGAAGACGGAAGTCGTACGCGTGGAGCCGACCAGCACGGACCGTTCACGCCCGGCATTCCATGTGCACGAAGATATTTACGGGACGGTGTGGGTGCATCCCTACGGAGGCGGTTTTTCGCGTTTCGACAGGGAGGGCAACTGCCTGCGCCCCTTCTACAACGGCTTGTCGGATGCCGACTGGCAGTTCTCCAACAAGATTCATTCGGCTTTCTCCGACAGGCAGGGCAACCTGTGGATGTGTACCCACTCCAAGGGGCTGGAAAAAGTTACTTTCCATCCTTCCCTGTTCAGTATGATAACGCCCGAACCCCACCGCTACGAGTCGTTGAGCAACGAGGTGCGCGCGCTGTGCGAAGACGCGCAACACAATCTCTGGGTGGGGCTGAAGGACGGCAAGCTGAGGGTGTATGATAAGCACCGTACGGAATACGGATACCTGACGGAAAACGGCGCCCTGTCCCGTACGGGCACCCCGCTCCGGGGAAATGTCTATTTCATCTTCCAGGACAGCAAGCATAACCTTTGGATTGCGACCAAAGGCGACGGCCTGGTAAAGGCGGAGCCACAGGGCGGGATGCGTTATAAGCTGGTGCGTTACCAATATCGGAAAGAGGATATCTACAGTCTGAGCGATGACAACGTGTATTGCGTCTACGAAGACGGAAAAGGACGCATCTGGGTCGCCACTTTCGGGGGCGGAGTCAATTACCTGACCCGCAACTGGGGCGGCAAGGAGATATTTGTCAACCACCGCAATAACCTGAAAGACTTCCCTATCGACAAATGCCATAAGGTGCGCTTCATTACCGGCGATTATCGGGGGAACATCTGGATTGCCACTACCGCCGGTGCACTGATGGTGAACGAAGGTTTCAAGAACCCGGAAGATGCCGTGTTCCATCATTACCTGCGTGTGCAGGACGATGTGCATAGCCTGAGCAACAACGATGTGCATTGGATTCTGTCCACCCGGAACAAGGAACTCTATCTGGCCACTTTCGGCGGAGGACTGAACAGGTTGCAGTCGGTAGATGCCGACGGAAACGCCGTGTTCCGGTCGTACAGCGTCGAGGACGGCCTGCCTTCCGATATGCTGCTTTCCGTTCGGGAAGATAACAAAGGCAATCTTTGGATGAGCACGGAGAACGGCATCAGCAAGTTCATCCCCGAAGAGGAGAAGTTTGAGAACTATGCCGACAAGCGTATGCCGTTCCGCGCACGTTTCAGCGAAGCGGCATCGGTCTATACCTCATGGGGAGAACTCATGTACGGCACGAGCAACGGCATTTTCCTTTTCAATCCGGATTCCACCCGGAAAAGCGGCTACGTCCCGCCGCTCGTCTTCTCCAAACTGCTGATATCGAACGAAGATGTGGCTCCGGGCGACAATTCGGTGTTGCGGCAGAGCCTGGATGACACCCGCGAGCTGAAGCTCTCCCACCAAGAGAATATTTTCACCATCCAGTTTGCGGCGCTCGACTATACGGAACCCGCCGAGATACAGTATGCCTATATTCTGGAAGGCTTTGAAAAATCTTGGAACTACGTGGGCAAGCAGCGGATGGCCACTTATACCAACCTGCCCAAGGGGCATTATGTGTTCAAGGTCCGCTCCACCAATGCCGAGGGAATATGGACGGAGAACACCCGGTTGCTCGACATCGAGGTGCTCCCTTCCTTCTGGGAGACTCCCTTTGCCTATTTCCTGTATGTGCTGTTCGTGTTGCTGATTATTGTGACGGCCGTTTATATCCTGTTCACCATCTACCGCCTGAAACATGAAGTCTCCGTCGAACAACAGGTGACGGATATGAAATTGCGTTTCTTTACGGACATTTCCCACGAATTGCGCACTCCTTTGACGCTGATTTCAGGACCTGTGGAGTATGTGCTGGAGCACACGCCCCTGCCGACGGATGCCCGCGAGCAGTTGCAGGTGGTGGAGCGCAACACCAACCGTATGCTGCGCCTTGTCAACCAGATACTCGACTTCCGCAAGATTCAGAACAGGAAAATGAAGATGCAGGTGCAGCGCGTCGATGTGGTGGCGTTTACCCGCAAGATTATGGGCAGCTTCGATTCGGTGGCCGAGGAACACCGCATCGACTTCCTGTTCGAGACGGAAAAGCCCGAACTCTACCTGTGGGTAGATGCCGATAAGTACGAGAAGATAGTCTTCAACCTGCTTTCCAACGCTTTCAAGTACACGCCGAACGGAAAGATGATTAAACTGTTCATCCATGAAGACGAAGAGACGGTCTCCATCGGTGTGCAAGACCAGGGTATCGGCATCGCCGAGAATAAGAAGAAGTCCATCTTCATGCGTTTCGAGAATCTGGTAGACCGCAATCTGTTCAATCCGAGCACGGGCATCGGCCTGTCGTTGGTGAAAGAGCTGGTGGAGATGCACAAGGCGCAGATTTCGGTGGATAGCAAACTGGGCGAAGGCAGCTGCTTCAAGATAGACTTCCTGAAAGGCAAGGAACATTATGACGAATCGGTGGAGTTCATGCAAGACGACGTCACGGCGGGACTGGAAGCCCACCGCCAGCTGCAGGCGGTGGCGGGAGAATCCTCCCTTCCGCAGCCGGAAGCCGGAGAGATTCCGCAAGCGGACGAAGGCGGCGAAACATCCAAGGGCTTGATGCTGCTGGTGGAAGACAATTCCGAACTGCGTATCTTCCTGCGCAGCATCTTCGCTTCGGAATACCGCATCGTAGAGGCCGCCGATGGCATGGAAGGCAAGGACAAGGCACTGCAATTCTTGCCGGACATCATCATCAGCGACGTGATGATGCCCGAGAAAGACGGCATCGCCCTGACCCGCGAACTGCGTGCGGACATGACCACCAGCCACATCCCTATTGTGCTGCTTACGGCGAAGTCGTCCATCGAAAGCAAGCTGGAAGGGTTGGAATACGGAGCCGACGACTACATCACCAAACCCTTCAGCGCCACTTACCTGAAAGCGCGCGTGAAGAACCTGCTTGCCCAGCGGCAGAAGTTGCAGGCCTTGTACCGCCAGGGCCTGATGCCGGCAGGGACTGTCGCTCCCGTTTCCGGCGAGGGGCAGGAAGAGAAGGCCGCCGGTGCTCCGGAAGCGGGCAAGTCTCCGGCAATGTCGCCCAACGACCGCAAGTTCATGGACAAACTGCTCGAACTGATGGAGAAGAACATGGACAACGGCGATTTGCTGGTGGACGATTTCGTGCAGGAACTGGCCGTCAGCCGTTCGGTCTTCTTCAAGAAACTGAAAACCCTGACCGGCTTGGCACCCATCGAATTCATCAAGGAGATGCGCATCAACCGTGCCGTCCAGCTGATAGAGACCGGCGAGTACTCCATGACGCAGATATCCTATATGGTCGGCATCAACGACCCGCGCTACTTCAGCAAATGCTTCAAGCAGAAAATGGGGATGACACCGACGGAATACCGGGACAAGGCGTTGAAGTAGTGTGCCGGTCGTATCGGGCAAACTTTTTGGAGGGATTATGAATAACGAGAGGGGCATCATTCACATGATGCCCCTCTTCCTTGCAAAGAATGTCCATTCAAAGACATTCGGTTTTGCACTTTAAAAGTGCATTAATATCCTGGGTTCTGGTCTTCCATGCTCAGCTGGTTGTTGGCGTCAATCGCGGTTTGCGGGATGGGCCATAACAACTTCTCGCCGATGGCGGTAGCCGCGATTCCTTTCAAGCGGGTATTATACAGGTTGTTATACTCTACAAGCTTGCCCGTACGGCGGAGATCCATGCGGCGGTAGCCGTTACCAAACATTTCGCAGGCCGATTCTTTCAAGATTACATCCAGGTCAATGCTTTGGGCATCCTTTAAACCGGCACGTTTACGGACAGAGTTCAAGCGTTCGAGCGCTTTGGGACTGTTCATCTTGTAATAAGCTTCGGCAGCCACGAAGAACATCTCAGGCAGGGTAATGATATGTAAGTCACGGAAACTTCTTCCTGCCTCGTACACCGCTCTCCGGCTATCATCGAACTTGCGGCAAGGATGACAAGACCAGCTCATCTTGGTACAATCGTCGCTGTCGTAATCATATTTTGCAATTACACCATCAGGAAATTCCTTTAAGTCTTCCACATAAATGGACATCGGTTCCATGCGTGCGGACAGTTCGTTTTGCGGAATCACGAATGTGTTCTTACGGTTGTCCGGGTCTTCGGCACGCCATGCTGCTACTGAGGCAGCGTCGCATTCCCAGTAAGCCGGATAGTAGACTCCTACCATCTTTCCCTGGGCGGTTTGTCCGTTTTTGTAGAATGCGAAGTAGTCGCCGATAGGGGAACCGTTCTCTTTGAAACCGCCATCAGTGGTCCACTCCTTTTTCACAAGCAGGGTTTTCATGAAAGTGGCATCGTAGCGTTTGTCGCCAGGTTCGAAATAGCGTAACATATGCATATTGGGGATGCAGTTGGAAGAACCGTTCTTCATGCCTTCTTCGGCTCCGCCATAATAGTTGGAAAACATACTTTGCCAGCGGTTACCGTCATTACTGTCATGCTGGTTCGCTTCATCATATTCCAGGTCGAAAATAAATTCAGCGTCATCGTCTCCCGAACGGTCGGCGGCCCATAAGTCTGCAAACTCGGTAGTCAGTTCACGCCCGTTGATTACTTGGTCGGCATACTTGGCTGCTTCTGCAAAATAAGCATCATTCTTCAAGTCCCATGCTGCTGACAAGTAGGTTTTGGCAAGCAGCGCTTTGGCCGCTTCAATGCTGGCTTCGCCACCGCCTTGGGTTGCAGAACTTGCTACCAGTTTATTGTTGGAGATAATACTGGTCAGTTCGGTGATAATGTGGGTGTAAACGGCTTCTGCTGTAGCACGTGGATAACCCTTGATTGCGGAAGCCGCATAGTCCGTCACCAAAGGAACGCCGCCGAAGTTGTTTACCAGCAGGTAATAATAAAGAGATTCTACAAAACGCCCTTCATCAATGGCTTTCTGCTTCACGTCGTCACTGACTGATGCCGTTCCGGCATAGTATTGGATGGCAAGGCATGAGCGGATGCCGTCGTAACAGTATGTATAGAAATTTGCCACAGTACCGTTTTCGGGAGTGAAAGTCGACCAGCGGTGCAGTGCATGGCTGAGTTCGTTACGCCCGTCTTGGTAAATATCCGTACCGGCATGGAAGAACAGGTTCACATCGCTGTTGTTATAGATGTTCTTTAATTGGGCATACGCATCATAGACTAATGATTGGAACCCGGAAGCTGTGCTGAAATAGTCAATGTCGGTCACAGAACTTTTGTTGTCCGGAGTCAGGAAGTCACCGCATCCTGCCAATGTCATGGAGCTTGCCATGCACATTGTATATAATAATTTTCTATATAGTTTCATACGTTTGGTTATTAGACAGATTAGAATTTGATGTTAGCACCGATTTGGTAAGTCACGGAAGCCGGACCGCCATCGGTCAGATTGGCGCTTGCCCATTCCGGGTCGAAACCTTTGTACTTGGTGAAGCAGAACGGATTGAGTACGTTGACGTAGAGGCGCAGATGTTTTACGGATATCTTGTTCATCCAGCTCTTCGGGAATGTATAGCCCAATGTGATATTTTTCACTTTTACGAAAGAGGTCTTGTGGTATCTCACGCCGGAGCTGCTCTTGCTGAAGTAGCCGCCGCCTGTCTTTTCCGTATTGTTCGGATAAGGATAGGCACCCACGTGTGCGGTTTCCAGGTAAGTGATATCGCCGGTTGCCTTGTCCAGTACCGGTGTGCCTGCCGGAATGTAATAGTCGAAACTTACTTTCTGGCGGCCGCGGTCGCTGATGTCCATATATTGTTCGTGGAAGTAGCTGCGCGACCATTGTCCTTGTTTGGTATAGAGCATGAAGGAGAAGTCGAATCCTTTGTAGGTCATGGACGAACTCAGGCTTCCGGTCCATTTCGGGTCTGTGCAGCCATAAATCTGTTTGTCGTCATCGTCAATCTTGCCGTCGTTGTTCCAGTCGTTGACAGCCATCTGGCCTTCATACCATTTCAGCTTGTTGGGGCTCTTCGGACCGTATTTGTCATAAACCTCTTGCAGGGTATAGTGGATATCACCGTCTTTCGTGTGCATCGTGATGCCGTTTTCTGTGATGATGCCTGCGTATGTATAGTCGCGCAATACATTCAGACGTTCACCGATAAACCAGTTCTTTGTAACGTCGTCGCCATTGGGCAGTTCTTTGATTTTGCTCCAGTTGCGGGCGAAAGCCACGTTTACATCCCATGTGAATTTGTTGTTACGGATGATACCGAAGTTCAGCCCTAACTCGATACCGCTGTTCTGAACGGAACCGATGTTGGTGGTAATGTCTTTTTCTCCGGTTTCCAGAGGTACGGTAGCTTTCATTATCTGTCCGTCGGCCAAGCGGCGGTAAGCGTCGGCTGTTATGTTGATGCGGTTCTGCAGAACGGCGAAATCCACACCGAAGTTGAACTCTTTGATTTTCTCCCACATCAGGTTGCGGTCTATCAATCCGTTGCCGTAATATCCTTGGTATTCATGACCGCCCATTACTATGTAATTGGGACCGGCTGCGGAAGACATGGTGACATAATCGTTTACGTTGTTGTTACCGGTGATACCGTAAGATAAGCGTAGTTTCAGGTTATCCAACCATTCCACGTCTTTCAGGAAGTCTTCCTCGGAAGCGCGCCATGCCACGGCGGCAGACGGGAACCAACCCCAACGGTTACCTTCGGCGAAGCGTGAAGAACCATCGGCACGTACGGTTACGGTCGCCATATAACGCTCTTTGTAGGCGTAGTTCAAACGGGCTGCGACGGAAACCATGGAAGACTCCGTATACGTAGAACCTGTGCCCCAGTTCTTGCTGCCTTTATTCATAGCGTTGAAGGAGAGTTTGTCGTCCGAGATACCCTCTACGCTTTGTGTATAGGTCTCCTTGTTCGTCTTGTACATGGAGAACAATCCCATTGCACCGATTCTGTGGTCGCCCCATGTTTTGGTGTAGTCCACTTGGTTGTCCCAGGTCCAGTCCAAACGGTCCGTGTTCGTTACCTCGGCCCTGTTGCTCTTCTTGTTCTGATAATAAGCAGTACCCAAAGGATATTTGTCTGATACGCCTGTACCCATGAAAGTGCCTTGACGTCCGTGGTAGAAGTTGGGAGAGAATGTAGTTGTGAATTTCAAACCTTTCATCAGGTTGAAACGCAGGTATGCGTTACCGAAAACGTGGAACTTACGTGTCTGGTTTTCGTAAGCGTCAATCTCGAAGTCTACCAACGGGTTTGGAGTGGAGGTCAATGACATATTGCCCACTTTTGCAGGCAGAGGCAGCAGGTTGCCGTCTTCGTCCCAGGGAGAAACCACCGGAGCAAACCAAAATGCATTATTGTAAGGAGAATATGCGTTGGAAGAGTCTGTGAACCAATCGTTCTGTACATCATATACCAGGTTGACTGACATTCCGGCTTCCACTACTTTGGAAAGTTTGCTGTCGAATGCGCCTTTGATGTTGAAACGGTTGTAGTCGTTCTTTCTGAAGACGTTCTCCTCACCCTGATAACCTACGCCCAAACGGTAGTTGGTTGTTTCGCTGGCACCGCTGGCGCTGATGAAATGGTTCTGTTGCGAACCGGTCTGCAATACTTGGTCCGCCCAGTCATAGCCTTCGTTGTTCATCCAGCGGTCATACAGCGGAGAACCTTTCCAGTCTGTTCCGTTCTGGAATACCGATTGCAAGTCGGAATCTTTGATTACATATTTGATATGCCCCGTGTCGTCCGGACCGCTTGAGGTCGTATATTTGGCGAAACGGTAGTTCATCCATTCCGTAGCCCCCATAAAGTCCGGCATACGGGCGACCTTGCGGATGCCGTAGTAACCGTCGTAGGTGATTTCTACCGGTTGTGCCTTGTTCTGTCCGGCACCCGACCCCTTTGTGGTAATCAAGATTACACCTTCGGAGGCGCGTGAACCGTAGATGGCGGTAGAAGAAGCATCCTTAAGTACGTCGATACGTTCAATATCTTCGGAGTTCAGGAAGTCGATGGAAGAAACCACCATACCGTCTACCACATAGAGCGGGCCTGCGGAATTGTTGATTGAAGATTGTCCGCGAATCTGCATATTGAACTTTCCGTTGGCGCGGCTGTTGGCTTGTGTGATGTTCACACCCGGCACCGAACCCTGCAATGCGTCTTCCACGCGAAGGGCGCCACGTGCGGCCAGTTTCTCGGAAGATACGGAAGATAAAGAGCCCGTTACGTCCGTCTTCTTCATCGTACCGTAGCCCACAACCACCACCTCGTCTAACGCCTGTGCGTCTTCTTTCAGTGTTACTTTAATCTTGTTTTGATTGCCCACTGTCACGGTTTGTGAGATATAACCGATAAATGATACCTGGATTTTCGCATTGGGCTGTACGTTAAGTCTGAAATTACCGTCGATGTCGGTGATTACACCGTTGGTTGTACCTACTTCCAATACGTTCGCACCGATGATAGGTTCACCTGTACCGTCTACTACGGTACCTGAAATCTGGTGACCTTGTGCAAAAGCGACTAAACACAACATACTCAATGATAGAGTAGCTAATGCCCTTTTGGCAAGTCTTTTTAGATTCATAAGTCTGTTTTTTATAGTTATTAAATATAAAAAGGTTAACATCTATTTTCGGATGTTCCTTTTTGTTACCGGATGCAAATGTATGTCATAGATTGCCAAGTGCTTGGTATTTTTTGGTATTCTTTGTGGAAAAATTAGTTTTTACTCCTTGATTTTTTGTATGCGCAAACTCCTTACCCCCTTCACAACTCCCTGTTTATCGGGCTTTGCGGGTGAAGGGGTGGAGGATGGGCTATGCGAGTCTCACCACCGGATAATAATTCCCGTAGCGGCCGTGCTTCCGCAAGAAACCGGCGGGTGCGAGCTGTTGCGAGAAAAGGTTGGGGTTTGTTCCCCGCAGGGCGGCTGCGTTCTGCTTTTTCAGTTCTTTGAAGATGTCGGCGGCAGAGAGGTGTAGCACGCTCTCTGCCGGGTCGGCGGCGGTTGCGGGGCGGAAACAGCTGTGCAGCACCTCGTCCGCCAGGTTGCGGCGTTGGAAGGCAAGGTTACGCTCTTGCAGTTTCTGTTCCTCTTCGGCGGTGAACCAGTGGCGCGCATCGGCGGCGAGTTCCTGCTTGAACTGGGCATGGATTTGTTTGTGCTCGATGTGGAATTGCATTTTCGCTGTAGGATGATTGATTTCTCCTCATGGAAAGAGTCGCTGTCGACCTCTGTCGACAGTCCTGTCTACAGTAGTCAACGGTTCTGTTGACAGTTGTCGATAGCCCTGTTGACTAAGGTTAACAGCCACTCTTTTTATGGGAAAAAATAGATTATCTCATAGGAAAACCTTACTTTACCACAGAATAAACTCAAAGCAACACACAATGGCAATTCGTTTTGAATGGTATGAGAACCCGGTGCCGCCGTTGCTTGTCAGCCGAAGTACTTTTTGTAATCTTGCGATAGGATGTCGGCACATCCTTCGGCGATTCCGGTTATCATGTCCATCCCTTTCTTGCGCGATATGCGAATGCTTTCGCCTACGGCCAGCATATCTTCAATGTCCGGTTTTCCGTGGTTATTGGCGGAAGTGGCGTGCTCACCGTTGTAGCCGTTGCTGCATAAGGTCAAGTCGTATGCCGGAGCCAATAGCCAGCATCCCTCCTTGCAGATGAAGCTGAAGTTCTTGGCATGGTCGTCTTTGTTGTCTGTCAGGATGTTGAATACCATGCGGCGGAACATTTCATCCACCTGTGCGGGGTCTTGTGTGAGATAGCCGGTGAGGTGGAGCAGGTGTTTATAATCAGATTTTGGGGTGTGGATGGACTCGCTCAGAAGGGCGCCTGCCGTGGCGACGTGTAGCCGGACACCGTTTTCTATGTCGAAACGTCGGGTGGCGAAATACTTTCCGTCTATCAATTTGAAGTCGGGTACCGTGATGCCGCATCTGCGTGCCGCTTCGTTATAGCGGTACTCCATTACTCCCATATCCTGCGGGTCGTACGTATGGCGGAATTTGACTAACCACGAACCGTCTGTGTCGTGGAGCAGGCACTTCGGCCGGCATCCGCCCGAGTTTCCGCTGTTGAAGTAGAGGATATCTTCGTCCTTGTCAGATTTCTCGGACAGTATGTCCAAGGCCATTTGCTGGAGTTTTTCCAGTTGGGGGAGTGCTTTTTCCTCGCCGATGTATGTTTCGGGAATGTAGCAAAGCGCCCCCATGCCGGATGTGCCGACGATGCTCAGACGTTGCAAGGGTGTCAGGTTACTGTCGTTTATGCCTTGTTTTTTCAGCAGTCGGTTCAGCAGGTAGTGTCCGTAGCCGTCGGGCAGGCTGTCCTCGAAAATGCCGAAGTTTCCCCAAAACGGTTCAGCCCGTGCGATGAACAAATCCGGTTTTAGCGGCAGGTCCAACGGGGAGATTGAGAACCCGTCTGAAAGCCATGATTTGTCGTACTGAAAGGCACACAGCCTGTTGTCGGGTGTCATGCTGAGTGTTCCTACAGTGCGTTCGTGGTAGGTTACCGATAGTTTACTTACTGAATTCATTGCGTCCTTTCTTTCTGTTTTTGTTCCTGTTGATTGTTTCCAGTTCTTCCATCGTGCTGTACAGCGGTTCGGACAGCAATGTCTTGATGTCTTTGGCATATCCCAAGGCTTTGGCCAAGGCCACGTAGGAAGCCAGGGAGATGGTGTGTTTCTGTTCGAACTTGGCGATGGTGGGGGTGGGGACTCCGCTGAGTTCGGTGAGCGCTTCGCGCGACAGCCCTTTTTCCAGTCTGCGCCTTTGCAGATTGTCGGCGAGGATGGCCAATAGCTCATTGGGGGTATCGATGTCAAAGTTGTAGTATAATTGCATATTATAGTATCTTAAATGGCTCGTTTTGGTTGATATTGAATACTATTGTATCTGATGCAAAGGTAATCTTTTTCTTGTGAAAAGCAAAAGGGGCAGAGTGTGTATGTTGTTTTTGTTTGGGACATATGTCATACTCAACAGTCGCCATTCATACACCGGATGGGAAAACGGAGCGTCAGGTCATGCTGCTGACTAATGAACAGAGGCTGCTTGCGCCACTGATCTCCGGACAAAATTAATTGGGGTGTCTCAATAACGAAGTCAGGAATTGGGTGTATCATTCTCCGGAAAGTTTACGCTATATTTACCCTCACACCCTCACTATCCGGTGTACTTACTTGTTCATCAGCGGTTTAATGTGTGGTAGCAGCTGTGAGAGCAAGTGTGAGGGTAATCGTTTGCCCTCACTGCTTTTTTTTACTGTTTTACTTAAAACTTTGATAAATAGATGTTTATGTAGATGGTCTGCTGTCATAGTTAGAACCCATCGTTTTTCAGTCGCCGATGCTACAGTTTACATGAATTTATTCCTTAATTCTCCGGTCTCCATTTTGCAAGTGTTCGCCCTGTACTTTTCTTTCCGAAAATCAAAGGTTTATCAAGTGTTCACTGCCGTGGTTCGAAATGTTCACAGTTGTGGACATATCTGTTTACTGCTGTGGACACTTCGAACCACGGCAGTGGACACTTGATCGATGTGAAGGAATAACAGAAGCAATCTTAAGGCGGAACGGATGAATACTTAAGGGAAACGAGTGAAAGTTAAGGGGAGACGGATGAAAGTTAAGAAGAAAAGCGGAGATCGCTACGCGGATAGAGCGGCGGGAAAGTACATGGATGATGTCGATATCAGGGTGGTTTTGTAGGATTTTCGAAGAAATGCGGGATGAAAGGAAAATGTGATAAAATACTGTTTGTTAGTTCGTTGAAGCAAAACAGTGAAAAAAATAGTGAGGGTAAACGCTTGCTCTCACACTTGCTCTCACGCCTGCTGTCATGTCTTAAATGTCTGATGAATAGGTGAATACACTGAATAGTGAGGGTGTGAGGGTAAAAGCAGCGTAAACTTCTTAGGAGAGCTGATGCCGATTGGAGCGGATGTTCTGATAAAAACAGGTAAATATCCTCAGAAAGAACTTTCAATAGAATACGGAACAAGATTTAGATAGGCTCTTAAAAAACTGCTCCTATACAAAATGAACTTTAAAAAGTGCTTGGATTGGCTTTTAGGGTTCATTCTGTATAAGAGCAGCCTTGTTAATATGAATCGTATGGATGTACTATTTTACTTAATCCAGCGCGGGTCTCCGACATTATCGTCAATCAAGTCTTGATTCCTGACTTTATCACTTTTTCAAAACCTCTCCTCAAACCTTCCCCACAGGTATCTGTAAGTGTGGTTATAGCATCGATTTGGGTGACGCAATGATAAAGTCAGGAAACATAAAATTACATATAAAATCGGGTTATGATTTGTATGTTTCTTACGGAGAGATAAAAAGCAACGGGGTTGCATCTTCGTTCGATGCAACCCCGTTTTGTATAGGTATTGACTGGCTGATTATTCCGTCCAGCGTGGGTCGCCTGCGGTAGCGGTAAAATTCGGGTCTTTGATTCTGAATATTCCATTATCAGGATCTTCAAAGAAATCTGTAGACGATTTACCGACATTTGTTATAGGATCCATATGGCTATTGAACTCTATATCAGTAGTCCTAAAGTTGTTTTCAACAGTAAAGTCGACAACACCCGCATTACCATTGTGAGCTTTCCTTTTGGTTCCATCATCTAAGAATTTATTATCCAAAGCAAAAATAGAATTCTTGATGGATAATGATGTTATGCCCGCTCTGTCTTTTGATAGCATTTCCAGTATAGATCTTGTACCAGAGAATTTAAAGAAATTGCAATGGTTTATTGTAAAGCTGGTTGTACAATTATTTACATAATATACTCTGTCAGGAATATTGATAACAGTACTATTGGTGAGGTATACTTCTGATACCTGGGCGATGGGGTTTTTACTACTACTGTCAGAAGATTCTTTTATATCTATGATACTTTTTGTTGTACCGTTTATGGTACATCTGTTGATAAGAACTTTTCCAATGCGTACATTTACTCCCCCTTTTGCTCTGACAACGGTTGCGGCTTGGTTGATGTCGCAATCTTCAATAGACAGTTCGTTGATGTCTGTAGAAATGTCTGTTGCCATAGTTTCTGTCTTTTGAATATTGAAGAAATACTGACTTGAACCGTCAACTTTTGAGTTTACATTCAGGTTGTAAAAACGGATAATATTTTTAGTACCTACAGGAGTGAAAGGCTTGGACGTTATTACCGCTTTTTCTGTACCGCCGCTGGCTCCCCAGAATACAATCGAGTTGATGTTCTCCGGTATAATGACCGTTTCTGTGAATGTGATTTCTGTAGAATGGGGGATTACCAATACAACATCTCCACTTTGTGCAGCTAATAATTCGTTAATATCGTTTCCTGCTTCATAGTTTACTACTGTATACCCTTCCGGGAAATTCTCGGTTGTGCTGAAATTTCTTTGTCCCTTGGGCAGACCGTTTAAGGTAACAGATACAGTGTAGTTGGTAGCCGGGGTCAAATCAGTCAATTTGATTTGTCCTGCTGCCAGTTCTTCGGTGGTAGGAGCACGGTCAACGACTACTGTCGGATTATCTCCTGTTCCGGTAGTGATAAGAATCCTGTCGAATGTAGCGGCGGGGTTCCAGCTGATGACCGCGTTTGTTCCGGTAATGGCCGATACTTCGTTTAATATCTGTTCTGCTTTGGTCTTGAATGTCACTGCGGCATATTCAGATTCGGGAATACCTTTGTCGGAAACGGCTTTGATGCGTACCGAGTATTGGGTTGCTCCCAACAGGTTTTCGATTTTATAGGCTGATGTCTTGATGGATTTGTCTGCACCGAATGTTTGCAGTTCGGTCGTAAATTCCAATTCATCTTTGCTTAATTCCAGGATGTAGTAATCGGCACTGGGGACTTTACTCCAGCTTAAGTCTATATAGGTCGCATCAAGGTCTTCAATGGTCACCTTGGGAGTACGGAACAGCTTGTTGTAGCTGTCATCTGTCTTGAAGTCGTAGTCTTCGCACGAAGCCAAAAGTATAAGGCTACAGAATAGCGTACTTATCAGTTTATGTAATTTCATATTTCAATCTTTATTAGTGAATGATTTTATTAAAAGCCGTATGAGTTTGTCAACAACCCGTTTGAATCACTGATGGTGGTGGTTGAATAAGGGAATAAATGACGGTTGTCCGCGCTTCCGTTTACTTCCTTTTTCAAACCGCTGCTGAACAATCTGGACATATTGGAGAATTTGTCCACATTGGCATCCGACAATCCACCAAACCAGTTTACACTTTGGTAGGCTTTGTTATCTTTAATCGGTGATATGTCTTGACCGTATAAGTTATAGAACTCTACGATTGTCTCACCTGCATCGTCGTATTTGTAATACAACTTTTCTGCCATGAAGGCGTATTCTCCGGTCTTGTTTATCAGTTGGGTGAATTCTGTCCGGGAATCATCGATTTTAGATGTCAACAAATTCCAACGAACAAGGTCGTACTTGCGGAGTGCTTCACCGCCAAATTCCCAAGCGCGTTCGTCTACGATTGCATTGAAGAAAGCGTCTTTTGTTGAGAGTGCCTCTACATAATCTTCTACTTTCGTTTGTCTGTTAGCTTCTGTAAATGCACGGTTGCGTACTTCTTTGAGGGCGGATTTTGCTAAGGCGGTAGGACCGTTGTTCAGTTCGTTTTCTGTTTCGGCGAGCATCAGCAGGATGTCGGAATAGCGCATCACTACCCAGTTGATACCGTATCCGGCTTTACCGTTAGCTTTCAGGTTCTGCGATAACCAGTTCTCGCCCATCATGGCCTGATCCCATTTGGCGAAGTTCAGTCCAAGAGGTTCTGCCTTTACGAATTGCTTTAAGTCGCCGGAAGAGTTGCTGTATTGATAAAGTGCTACCGTAGCATCTCTACGCAAATCTTGTTGGTCGAACGAATAGTAATACATACCGGTTGTGCAGACAACATTGGTGTTGTTGCCATAACCGTATTTACTGTTCTTGTAGTAACGGATACCGATGGAGTAACCCATTTCTCCACTATATGACAAACCGTGAGCCACTTCGAACAGGTTTTCGCGGAAAGTGTTGTCCAGTTCCAGCTTGTTCAGTTTCTCGAAGATATTTCTATAGGAAGTATTCAGCTTATGTATTCCTTCTGCTTGAATCTCGCGGCATTCTTGGTTGGCTATCTTATAATATTTCTCCCAGTCTGTTCCTCTTTCGGTGGGGAAACCGGCTTTGTTGCGGATAGAATATCCGCCACGTGCCAATGCGATGCGTGCACGGAGTCCTTTGGCAAAACCTTTGGTGATGCGTTCCGCCGTTCCGTAATTGCTGTCGCCCATCCAAGGCAGATAACCTGCGGCCTCGAACAAATCGTCAAGCAGTTGTTCCATGATTACATCCCGGTCTGTTGCAGGCAGGTAGATGTTGGAACCGTCCATCTTTGTCGTTTCCGTCTTAAACGGTACGTCGCCCCAGTTCTTTATAAGGTCAAAGTAGGTCAAGGCGCGGAGGGTAAGTGCTTCACCTTTGAGTGCGAGCATTTTTTCTTTAGCTGTTTTGTCTTCTCCTTGCAGGATGGAACTTCCTTCGATACCTTCGATGACGAGGTTGGTACGTTCAATCAGGTTGTAAGCTTCTTCCCAAAAGTTTAAGGAGTTATTGCCCGGAGTACCCATATAGTTGGACAGTCCGCGGTTTTTGTCTTCACTGTAACTGTTGGCATCTGCACCTACCACCTCGATGTCGGAATTGGTTGCATAGTTCAGCGGGATGCGGCAACCATATGTCTTGTCCAATGTCAGTTTGGCATAAGCGCCCATCAGGATGTTTTCTGTATATACAGTAGAGTTGAATGATAAATCAGGAGTCAGTTCGGAGGGTGATTCCGTTCCTAAGAAATCATCGCAAGAGGTACTCAGTAAGCAGGTACTTGCTGCTAATATATAAATCAGTTTCTTCATTGTGTTATCTTATTTAGAAGGTTATGTTTACGCCACCGACAAATGTACGGCTCTTAGGATATGCGGAGTAGTCGACACCCGGGGTCAAAGGATTGTTTTTGCTACGGGTGTCCACTTCGGGGTCAAAGCCTGAATATTTGGTCCAACAATAGAGATTGTATCCGGTCACGTATACTCTTAAATTCTCGATACCTACTTTCTTCAAAGCTTTTTTCGGTACGGTAAAGCCGATAGAGAGGTTACTTAAACGCAAGAAAGAGCCATCTTCTACTGCCCATGAATGCAATGGCACTGCTGTGTGGAGCGGCATCCAGATAGAAGCATTCTTGTTTAACTCTTGCAGTCTTGCAGGATTAGCATTAGCTCCCGAATAGATATTTAAACCTGTTTCTGGGTCAATGGTGGTGAAACGGTTGGCAAGAGAGAAATTATCAGTCAGATTCTGATATTTACGTGTTTGGATGTATGCGGAATAATCCAACTTGTTGGCGTTGTAAATGTCGTTTCCGTAAGACCAGTTGAAAAACGCTGACAAGTCGAACCATTTGTAGCGTGCATTGATGCCGAAACCGCCAGTGTGCAACGGATTGGTATCGCCGATTACGGTTTTGTCTTTGTTTGTCACCTGATTGTCTTCACTACCATCTACATTTTTGAATTTCAATGCACCCGGACCAAAATAACTTCCTGTCGGAGAAATAAGGTTCTTATTATTGGCTACTCCGTCATTGATATCCCATACTTTGGTGGTTTCGTTGAACGTAAAATCGTCAAATGAATACATACCATCGGTTACATAGCCGTAGATACGGCCGACGGAATAGCCTTGTTCAACCAGAAAGTCGTCTAAAGGCTGTGCGCTACCGTTCCATTTGGAACTGTATGTCTTGTAAGTAGAGTTGCCGTTAGAGAACTCATCAATCTTATTCTTGTTGAATGAGATGTTGAAGTTGGCAGACAAAGAGAAATCCTTGGTGTCAATGATGTATCCTTCTAAAGAAAGTTCGATACCGCGGTTGGATGTCTTGCCTAAATTTTGATATTGGGTAGAATATCCGCTGTTGGCGGCAATCGGGGTTTGAAGCAGCAAGTCCTTTGTTGTATTGTAATAGAAATCCAATGTACCGTTTAAACGTCCATTGAAGAATCCGAAGTCAAGACCTAAGTTACGTGTGATGGTAGTCTCCCACTTTAAGTCCGGGTTAGGGAGTGAGGTACTTGGGTTCAGCTGATTGGCAATTCCCTCACCGATATAGTAATAGGGAGTTCCTGTAGGTGCCTGATAGACTTGTTTGTATGATACGGGGATGCGGTTGTTACCTGCCATACCCAAGCTAAAGCGGAGTTTCAGGTTGGAGAGCCATTTCTTGGTATTCTCCATAAAGGCCTCGTCGGAGATACGCCACGCGACGGCTGCTGAGGGGAAATACCCCCAACGGTTTCCTTTGGCAAACTTGCTGGATGCATCGGCACGTACTGTGGCGGTCAGCAAGTATTTGCTGTCGAACAGACTGTAGTTTACACGTGCAAAGTAAGAGAACAAACGTTCGTCCGCACCTATATCGGTTGTTGTCGGTTGTGGCTTACCGTATGAAGGAGTAGCCAATATCTCACCGATACTCATGTCGGAAGGGAAATATCTTGATTCTGCTACCGTTTTGGTCGCTTGCGAGGATGTCGCTTCTTCACCAACCAATATGGTCAAATCGTCTTTCAACTTGAACGGATTCTTTAAGTTGTAGGTTAAAGTAACTGCTTCACGCCAACTTTTGGAATCTTCCTTGGTTAACTTTAAAATAGGTTGTCCACCATTGTTTTTTGAAGTGGAAGTAGAAGGGCCGTATACGTTATCCGTGTTGTAGAAATTGAATTGGTAGCCACCTTCAGCTCTGGCCGTCAGTCCTTTGATGATTTCCCAATTCAGACCGACGTTGTAGTTATTGCTGAATTTCTTTTGCTTTCTATATTCATCTTCAACGGATTCAACCGGATTGTAAAGCAAACTGGCGGATTCCGCATTATTCTCATCGTCATCTAAGGAAGAGTCAAATCCTCTTAACCCCTTGGTAGGAGCATATTTGACGGCATTACGCAATTTGGTATTTGAACCTTGCCCTTCGGATACACTGGCACCATCAATCGCTTGATAGGACATACGTACATTGAAATCTAATTTCAACGACTTATTGATGTCTGTGTTGAACTTGGCGTTAATGTTGTTCTTTTCGAAGCCGGAACCGAGCATAATTGCTTTTTCATCAGCACGCGTGAAGCTTATATTATATTTGGTTCCTTTTGTACCGCCACTGATGCTTACATTGTAATTTTGTTGTGTACCGGTGCGACCAAACAATTCGTCTTGCCAGTTGGTACCTGCATCTGACTTGTAAATGTCAAGGTCATCGTATACGCCATAATAATTGTTGAAGGTTGTTGCTATACCGTTATTGCTTTGCGGATCAATTTCATATTGATACATGACATATTCGTACGGATTCAACACCCTCAACTGTTTGGCCAGTTTCTTTATACCAAAGGAGGCATTTACGTTGACTTGTACTTTGCCTTCTTTACCGCTTTTGGTCGTAATCAGAATAACACCATTTGCACCTCGTGCTCCATAAATAGCTGTAGATGAAGCATCCTTGAGTACAGTCATGTCTTCAATGTCTGTGGGAGCAATATCTCCGATGCTTGATACGGGGAATCCATCGACTATGTATAACGGGGAGTTGTCTTGTGAGATAGAACCACCGCCACGAACACGAATCTTGATGTCGGCATCGGGAGAACCTTCGGTTGTGGTAACTTGCACACCTGCCATCTTACCGGTAATGGCTTCTGCCGCATTTGTTACAGGAATAGCTGCCAGTTGTTTGGCACCAACTGATGATACAGAACCTGTCAAGTCTTTTTTCTTGACTGTTCCATAACCGATGACTACCACTTCTTCCAAAGCTTGTGCATCGTCTTCCAAAACAACATTAACTTGTGATTTTCCTTTCAACGCTACTTCCTGTGTGGTCATTCCCACATAAGAAATGACTAAAGTTGCATTAGATGGAATACTGAGAGTGAAATTTCCGTCAATATCGGTAATCGTGCCATTACCGGTATTTCCTTTTTGTACTACAGAAGCACCGATAACGGTTTCTCCTGTCTTATCTTTCACAGTACCTTTTACGGTTACGTTCTGCGCCGATACACCGAGCGATATCATGGCTACTAATAGGAATAGTAGCGCTGTGCGCATGTTTTTCATTTTAGACATTCTTCGCATATTTGTTTATTAAAAAGTGATTTTTCTCTGTAGTGTGTGTTCGCGCACACAGTTAATTCATCGGTGCAAATGTAGATTAATGTAAAAGTACCTTTGTGGAATATTTGTTTTTAGGTATGTATTTTTTGTTTTTTAGCAGTTTCTGTGAGGAGTGTTGGCGGATTGACATGAAAATAGGAAAAGGAGGTTAAAAACTACACATAAAGATTTGTAGGAGTGCATACATTTGCATATAACTATAATTTAATGCCATGTGATATGAATAAAAGTATGTGGATACTATTAGGATGCCTCTTTATATGGGGATGCAGTTCCGATTCGGAAGAGAAGGGTGAGACGGAAGTAGTGGAAGGGAAGATAGAGAAACTTGTCGTACCAACTGCTTCGATTTCTACAGACGGCAAAGAATCCGTTTCTGTGACTTTTACAGCCAATAAAGCGTGGAACGCCAGAACTGAAAAAAGTTGGTGTAAGCTGACTCCTGCTTCCGGTGAAGGAGGGGACATAACCATTGTTGTTACGGCTGAGGCGAATGATAGTTACGATGAACGTAGCTCCAAGATTACACTCACTTGTGGGAATGCAGTAGAATATGTGACTGTTACACAAAATTGTCTCAATCCAAAAATGGATCCTGTGGAATTTGCCGCTTTCCCCGGTGCTGAAGGCTATGGGCGGAACACCGTAGGCGGTCGTGGAGGTAAGGTCTACCATGTGACGAGCTTGGAAGATGACGGTACGGAAGGTACATTGCGTTGGGCGTTGGGGCAGGATGGACCAAAAACGGTGGTGTTTGATGTAGCGGGCACTATTCATTTGAAATCCGACCTTAAGACGCAGAAAGATTATCTGACAATTGCCGGGCAGACCTCTCCGGGAGGGATTTGTATTGCGGATTATCAGTTTTGGATAAATTCAAATGAGGTTATTATCCGTTTTCTCCGTTTCCGTCCGGGAGATGCCAGTGGGGCAGAGCCTGACGGATTGGGCGGAATGGACAAAAAGAACATTATTGTAGATCATTGTTCTGCAAGCTGGAGTGTGGATGAATGCCTTTCGGTGTATGGTATGGAGAACTCTACCGTCCAATGGTGTCTTGCCGGGCAGGCGTTGCACAATTCTACCCATGGAAAAGGGTCGCATGGGTATGGTGGAAACTGGGGCGGAAACCACGCTTCTTATCACCACAATATGATTGCCCACTGCAAGAGTCGTGTACCCCGTCTTGGCCCGCGCTATACAACGCAAGAGAATGAGTATGTGGATATTCGTAATAATGTCTTCTACAACTGGTCCGGTGAAGGATGCTACGGAGGTGAGAACCAGCACGTGAACATCGTGAACAACTTCTACAAACCGGGACCGGCTACCAAATCTTCCGGTACTAGTAATCGTACTCGTTACCGTATTGCCAAAATCGGGGTACGTACCACATCTTATTGCCAAAATAGCGATGGAAGTTGGAACGCATGGGAACCTTCCTGGCATAAATGGGGAACATTCTACATTGATGGGAATAAAGTAGATGGGAATGCCGAAGTCACGACCGACAACTGGACGAAAGGTGTCTACGAACAGCAGGATAATAACGAGAAAGTGGATAACCTTTGGACGGATAATGTGAAATCCGCTATCAAGGCTGCGGCACCTGTGTTGGCGGCAAACGGTGTCACGACGCATTCTGCTGACGGGGCTTATGAAAAAGTTCTGGAATATGTAGGTGCTTGCAACTATCGCGATGCCATTGACAAACTGATTTTGAAAGATGCGAAGGAGGGGCTGGCAAGTTGTTCTGCTTCTACCAATAGTGCCGGAATAGGTTATATCAATACTCCTGCGGATGTACTGGCAGCTTTGCCGGAACTGAACGGCAATCCGTATCCCGACTTGAAAACGGATACTTCTATTGATGTGAAAGATACGGACGGCGACGGTATGCCCGATGATTTTGAGAGGAATTTCGGGTTGAATCCGGAGGATGCTTCCGACGGTAATGCCAAGACGCTCGACCCGGGTATGAATTATACGAATTTAGAGATGTATCTGCACTATCTTGTAAGGGATATTGTGAAGAGGCAGGTAGAAGAAGGAGTGAAATAAGGGATTTTTAATCTTTGGAGCCTTGATGAGACGGGCTTCACGGTTTCTGTTATTTTGGGAACCGTGAAGTCCGTTTGTTTTGAACCGCTTTTCAGCTTATCCATCCCAAGATCTCTTCCGCCTTGTCCGCGATATGGTCGGGATGGTATGCCTCCAGTTCTGTGCGCGGGCGGAATCCCCAGGTCACTCCGCAGGATGTTACTCCGGCATTGAGGGCCGTTTGCATATCCACTCCGGAATCGCCTACATAGAGTACCTCTTTCTTGTCTACCTTGGCAAGATGCAGGATGTCTTCTACGATGGTTGGGTCGGGCTTTACGTTTATGCCTTCGCGTTGGCCGAACACTGCGGTGAACTGTATGTTCGGGAAATAGTGGGCTATCAGCTTTTGCGTTGCCGCCTGATACTTGTTGGATGCGACCGCTATTTGCACTCCTTGCGATTGGAGTTGTTCCAATAGCTCGGGGATGCCGGGGTAGGGACGGCTCTTGTCGGCGTTGTGCGCATCGTAGTATGGGATGAATTCTTTGCGGACGCGGAGCACGTTTTCTTCGCTCTTTTCCCCTTCGGGAAGGGCACGCTCAAAAAGTTTGTTTATGCCGTTACCTACCATGAAATGATAGGCGGACTCTTCGTGGGTGGGATAACCAAGTAAGCCCAAAGCATGGTTGGTGCTTTGGGCTAAGTCTGCGATTGTATTTAATAATGTACCGTCTAAGTCGAATATAACCAGTTTTTTCATTGTCCCTGTCTTTTGGTTTCGGGGGACAAAGATAATATAAAATAACCGGGCGGTACGGTCGGAAGGCGTAAAACTTGTTATTTGGTAATTCTGAACCAGTCCACATCCGCCCAGCCGCCGTCGTTGGTGGTGATGGCGGGGCGCGTGCAGAACATACCTACTTTGGCGCCAATCCACTTGCCTTCTTTCACTTGGAACGGCTTGCCCAGCGGATGGAATTTCTTTCCGTCGAGGCTATAGCTGAAATTGCATAGTACCAACAGGTCGTGCCCGCCTTCGCTTTTGGAAATTTTCTTTCCGTCGGCAGTGAATCTGGCACGCAGGTAGATGGTGTTGTCCTTTAAGCCGACCGTGCCGTTCACCGTTTCGGGGGTACCTTTGTCTGCTTTGGGGCAGGATACTTGGGACAGTACCAGTCCGTTGTCCGTATTCTCCAGTACCAGTCCGGCATAGTCGAGGCCCATGACAACCAGTCCGGTGCGCTCTCCTTTGTACTTTCCCGTAGGCTTGAAGGTCAGCTTCATGGTTGCGGTGAAGTTATCGGACGGTGTCTTCTGCAACAATAGGTTGGCTACATCCCAAAGGTTTCTGTACTCTTTGACCACCGGATAGGAGTAGAGCCGTACGATGCTTTGGTCGCCGGCATAATAGGCCCATTTCTCGTTGATATTGGCGTGCCATTGCCATTGCGGGGAAAGGGTGTATCCGTCGAATTCATCACTCTCCTGCGGAGTGCAGATGGGGTAGGTCTTGCCTACGTTCGGCTTCCGGTAGACCAGCACCGGATCGCCACAGCCGTCACCGTCTTTGTCGACGCCGATAACGGGCCAGTCATTTACCCACGTCATGGGCTGTAGGTGTACCAGACGGCCGTATGCGCCAACATCCTGGAAGTGCAGAAACCAGTCTTCGCCGGTAGGGGTGTCTACCCATGCTCCCTGGTGAGGGCCGTTGACGGGGCTGTTGCCTTGTGCCAGCACTTTCTTCCATTCATAAGGCCCGTAGACGTTCTTGGAACGTAGCACGACTTGCCAGCCGGTGGGCACACCGCCTGCCGGGTGGAAGATGTAATAATATTCTCCCCGCTTGTAGAACTTGGGACCTTCGCAGGTTTCGTGAGCCTCGTGGCCGTCGAAGATGACGCGTGATTGGGTAATGGCTCGGGTGGCGTCTGCATTCAGTTCGCAAATGGACAGGATGCTTTTCAGCCCGGCACGGCTTCCCGCATAGGCGTGTACCATATAGACTTTCCCGTCCTCGTCCCAAAGCGGGCAGGTGTCTATGATACCTTTACCCGGCTTTACGAGTACGGGCTCTGTCCACGGACCTTTGGGGTCTTTGGCTTTTACCATGAAAGCGCCTTGGTCGGGGTCGCCCCAGAAAATGTAGAATTCTCCGTTGTGATGGCGGATGGAGGGTGCCCATACACGGTTGCCATGCTCCGGACGTTCCGGCGTTTCGATGGGAGGGAGAGCGTAGGGAACGGCAGCTCCGATGATGCTCCAGTTCACGAGGTCTTTGGAGTGCAGGATTTGCAGACCCGGCAGGCAGTTGAAACTGGAAGAGGTCATATAGAAGTCTTCTCCCACACGGCAGGCATCCGGGTCGGAATAGTCTGCATAGAGTATCGGATTCTTGTATTTACCGTTGCCTTGGTCGGCTACCCATACCTCGGAAACATAATTCTTTTCTTGTGCTGTCAGTGATAAGGTGAGCAGCAGGCTGAGCCCTAAAAGTGTGTTTCTGGTTTTCATGTTACGATTTGATTCTTTATTTTTTAGTTCTTGATTGTTATCTGGACCGGATGTTGCAGCTCTTCTTTCCACCGGCGCATATAGGCGAACCATGCTTCGGGAGTGGGATAGCCGAAGGTTTCCTTGCAGGATGTAAACATGGTGTAATGGTGGAAACGGTTGCTGCCCGGTGCCGAAAGGGTGTAAAGGAAGTTGTCTTTGTCTTTTACTTCTTTGCGGATGTATTCCTGAGGAATGTAAGTGGCGATACCTACCGTTTCCTTGGCGTATTTCACAGTGTCGTTCACGGGCCAGTGTCTTCCCCAGCTGCCTACCAGCCCTTTGTGGTCGGATTCGTAACGTGTCTCGTTACCCATGATGTTCTGTACGCCGGTGCAGAATACTTCGTCTGCCAGCGGTTCGTCGAAGAAGGTTTCTACCGACAGGTCACGGTGTCCGGCATAAAGGATGTAGCGGTTGGTCATGTTCAGTTCCTTTCCCTGATAGTTCCAGCCTTTTACGGTTACATCCACGATGGTGCGTATGGGACCGTATGCAAGGATGCTTTCGGTGCGGAAGGCTACCGGTTCTATGTGGGTGGCTTTTGTGCCGTTCCAACCTTTCAGGGCGCCAATGCCGCAGCTGTTTCCAACCAGCAGTACGTCATCGCCGAATCCGCGTGCGAGTTGTTCGTCGTTAGGATAGAAGCCGCTTTCTTTGATTTCCAGCCCTTTCTTGAATTTGCCGTACGGGTCGATGGTCTGTTTCTGATTGAAATAGACGCGGTAGGCGACTAACTCCGATTCGAACATCGGACCGTGTCCGTGCAGCATATTGTAGAAGTTGGTAGTGCCCGGCACCGTGACCGACTGTATGGGAGCGTGCTTCTGCTTTTTTGCATCACGTATCAGCATCTCGGCAAACACGCGTGCCGGATAGCTCTTGTCTGTCTTGACAGAAGAGAGGGTGACCGTCAGCGTCTGCTTGCTTCGTGCCGGAATGTCCATGACGAAAGCCAGTTCGTCGGCATTCAGGTCGCCGTTCAGGTCGTCCAGTTGCGAGGGGATTTCCGCGTTGCCGTTCATCACGACGGCCGAACGTACGCGGAACCCGGAGGAGAGGTCTTTGAGGCTTAACACTACCGGAGCATCGGTCTTGTCCTTGTTCCATGAGTTGGTTACTTCTACTGTGATGGTTCGGGTGCTTGCTTGTACTTGTGCAAAAAGAGGGTGGGTGCACAATAGCAGCAAACCTGTTAAAATGGTCGTTTTCATAAGGAATGTGTTTAATTAATCGTGGCAAAATTAAACTAAAAAGAGCAGACAGTTCTCTTCTTTTTGGTAAAAAAGCTGTCTGCTTTGAGCTTATTCCCGGAAGGATTACTTAAAATCGAGCAATCGCCCTTCTGTGCCAATGGCGGAATGTATTTTCCCGTCCACTTTCAGATTCTTGGCATTCTTTACGTTCAACGTGTGTCCTTGGGTTTCTATGTGTATGTTCTCCAGCGTGACGCCTTCTGCCTGGCTGATGACAACGCCTTCCTTGGCATCGCTGATGATGACATCCTTTACGGTTACATTTTTGATGGGCATCTCGGGCAATCCGTTGAAGAACATGGCGCGTCCCGACCCTTTACATATAATGTTGGAGATGTGAATGTCACGGAAAGATGGAGTTTCGACAGTCACTTGGGGGACGGTCGCCTTCATACGCCCTTTCAGGTCTTCTTCTGTCTCCTCACCGGCAGCTTTACCCCCGTAGAACAAGTCGAAAAGCAGCGGCTCGTGGGGAATGTCAATCATGTGGATATTGTGGATGTGGATTCCTTTCACAACACCACCGCGCCCTCTGGTGCTCTTGAAACGCAAGCCTACATCGGTGCCGAGGAAGGTGCAGTCTGCTACATAGATGTTTTTCACACCGCCCGACATCTCACTGCCTACAACAAACCCACCATGACCGTGCAACACAGTGTTGTTCTTTACAATAACATTCTGGCAGGGTTCGCCGCGTTTGCGTCCGTCTTCGTCTTTGCCGGATTTGATACAGATGGCATCGTCGCCGGCATCGAAAATATTGTTGATGATAAGTGCATTCTTGCAGGATTCCAAATCCAAGGCATCGCCGTTCTGCGAATACCAGGGATTGAATACTTTTACCTGGCTGATAGTGATGTGCTCGCACGATAACGGATGCAGGCACCAACTTGGAGAGTTTTTGAAGGTAACTCCTTCCAACAGCACTTTCTTGCACTTGACGATGTTGAGCAGTACAGGACGCAGCCACGGACGAATTTCATTCCATTCTTCTTCGCTCTCGATGCCTTCGGGATTGTTGAACTCCTTGCAGGCCAATGCTCCTTTTAAAGAACCGGCTGTGGGATACCATATCGATTTGTCTACTACACCGCCTGATTTTACGAGCGCATCCCACTGACTGTCTGTTAGTTTTCCTTTCTTCACCGGACGCCAGCTGTCACCCGAGCCGTCGAATACGCCATGGCCGGTGATTGCTATATTTTCTGCGTTGCGTGCGGAGATAGGCGATTGGCAACGGCGCGTATTGAGACCTTCGAACGATGTCTCAAGAATGGGATATGCGTTAAAATCATCTGTGAAGACAATCAGGGCATTCTTTTCCGTATGTAGGTTGACGTTGCTTAATAACTCGATAGGGCCTGTCAGCCACAATCCTCCGGGGATGATGACTTTGCCGCCACCTTTTGCATTGACGGCTTTTATGGCATCATTGATTGCCTTGGTGTTTAAAGTGGTTCCGTCACTTTTTGCCCCGAACTGCAGGATGTTGACCGTATATTCCTGGAATGCAGGCCGCTCTACCTTGGGCATATTGAATGGTAATTCCTTATAGATACTTTCGTCTATGGAACTTCTGCATTGGGCATGAACTGTATACTGTACAGGTTGTAATGCAAGAGAAAATGCGGTAAGCGTAAATAGCTTTTTAAGTAATGTGCTCATTATAGATTTATGATTTATGATTTATGATTTATACTTTATACTTTATACCTAATACTTAATACCTAATACCTTCTTATCACTTCTCCGTAAACGACTCTCACGAGCAGTTTACGGAAGAAATAATAAATGATTCATGTTAACCTAATTCTAACCTTAAATAAATATTATGAAAAAACCTCTTAATTACTACTTGCAAAAGTATCGGGCTTTGACCGAAAATATGTGCACTAATTGTTGGTTTTGGTGTATTTTTTGTGGTTTTGGCCTTTTCTTTGCTTCTGTTCGGGGTTTTTGCACTATCTTTGCGGCTCAAAACTTAGTAAAAATAGGTATGAGTTACAATTTGTTGAAAGGAAAAAAAGGTATTATTTTCGGTGCTCTGAATGAGCAGTCCATTGCTTGGAAAGTAGCGGAAAAAGCAGTTGAAGAAGGTGCGACTATCACCTTGTCCAATACACCTGTCGCTGTGCGTATGGGTGAGGTTTCGGCATTGGCTGAGAAACTGAATTGCGAAGTTATAGCAGCAGACGCTACCAGCGTGGAAGATTTGGAGAATGTGTTCAAACGCTCTATGGAAGTGTTGGGCGGACAGGTGGATTTTGTTCTCCATTCCATTGGTATGTCTCCTAATGTACGTAAGAAACGTACATACGATGATTTGGATTATGATATGCTGGGTAAGACGCTGGACATTTCGGCTGTCTCTTTCCATAAAATGATACAGGCAGCTAAGAAGATGAACGCGATTGCAGAATACGGCTCTATCGTGGCTCTGAGTTATGTGGCGGCACAACGTACGTTCTACGGCTACAACGATATGGCGGATGCGAAAGCCCTGTTGGAGTCTATAGCCCGTAGCTTTGGCTATATTTACGGCCGTGAACACAATGTGCGTGTCAATACAATTTCCCAGTCTCCTACGATGACTACTGCCGGTTCGGGAGTGAAGGGTATGGACAAACTGTTCGACTTTGCCAATCGTATGTCTCCGTTGGGTAATGCTTCTGCCGATGAATGTGCGGATTACTGCATTGTTATGTTCTCCGACTTGACCCGCAAGGTTACTATGCAGAATCTGTTCCATGACGGTGGCTTCTCCAGTGTAGGTATGAGCCTTCGTGCCATGGCTACTTATGAAAAAGGACTGGATGAATATAAGGACGAAAACGGAAATATAATCTACGGATAAAATAAGTTCTATAGTTCTATAGTGATTAGTGATTAGTGGGCTGTGCTGTGAGTAGGTTGGATAATCCTTGTCACTTGTCACTTGTAGCTTGTCACTAATCACTAATCACTAATCACTAAAGAACTATAGAACTATAAAACTAACACCAATCACTAATCACTATAGAACTAAAGAACTCTCCTCATGCTTCCTGCTCTTTATTTATTACCTGTCACCTTAGGTGATACTCCTATTGAAACAGTATTGCCATCTTATAATAGGGAAGTGATTTCAGGTATTCGTCATTTTATAGTGGAGGATGTGCGTTCGGCACGTCGTTTCTTAAAGAAAGTGGATAGAGAAACGGATATTGATTCACTTACATTCTATCCATTAAACAAGCATACGTCACCGGAAGACATTTCAGACTATTTGAAGCCGCTTGAAGCGGGAAATGCAATGGGAGTGATTTCTGAAGCGGGATGCCCGGCGGTGGCCGATCCGGGAGCGGATGTGGTGGCGATAGCGCAGCATAAGAATCTGAAGGTAGTCCCTTTGGTAGGGCCTTCTTCCATTATATTATCGGTGATGGGTTCCGGTTTTAACGGACAAAGTTTTGCTTTTCATGGATATCTGCCTATTGAGTCCAGCGAGCGCGCCAAAAAATTGAAGGCATTGGAGCAGCGTGTGTACAGCGAACATCAGACCCAGCTTTTCATCGAAACTCCTTATCGTAACAATAAGATGGTAGAGGACATCTTGCATAACTGCCGTCCTCAAACCAAACTCTGTATTGCCGCTAATATTACCTGCGAAGGGGAATTCATCAAGACTAAGAGTGTGAAGGAATGGCAGGGAAAAGTTCCCGATTTGTCTAAAATCCCTTGTATATTTCTGCTGTATAAGTAGAATTAATAATCTGAGTAAGATTGTTCCATTGTATTGCCGCAGTATACAAACAATTCATATTAATATAAGGTAGAAAAACGAAAGAATGCAATAAATAGTTGGTTATGAATGAAAGGCCGTTTCCTCACAGGAACGACCTTTCTTTAAGTCTAATTTTACCAATAAGAAGTATCACTACTTCCGGCTTCTTTAGTCATGAGGTTGTGGGTTGGAATTTGTATTCTTTTCGTAAATCTTGAAATCAGCTAAATACAAAGACTCGTCTTTCAAACCTGTAGGAGGAAATTTACCTCCATAGTCTGTCTCAAGATGACCACCACCATAATTACGGTAAATGCCGAATTTATTTCGTATGTTGGTTGCGTCTTTACGCCACATATCAATATCAGGCATTGTCTTTTCCGCGAGTACTTTACCGTCTCTGATACGTATCATTTTGATGTAATACGAACCATTATGTGTATAATATATTTCAGAGATGACCTGTACCCATTCGTCTTCAAAATCACTTAGAGGTAGGTTTTTGATGAAATATCCTTTGTTGGTATTACTGTTATCGCCATTGTGCCCGACTTCTACACGGGAATTTTTGCCATTTGCATCATCGGCGCGCAGAGTAATGGTTATCAATGGGCTGCCATTATTCCCTTCTTGCGCTTTCAACTGATGGATGTGAGTAAAACCTTTTGTTGGGCGGAAGCCTTTGGGTATTTTGAATTTCCATTCTATCTTCTGCCACTCTTCCCAGTTTCCGTTCATGTGATATTTCCCACTTCCTGTCCGCGATTTCATTTCGTTACGCATACGGTCATCTATTTTACCACGGTCGCCGTCCAATACCAGGATATTACCATTCGCGTCACCGGAGGCATGAACATTGAATTTGAAAACCCATTGTCCCAATCCTTTGTCTTCTACGACCTCGATATGCGTATCATCATTATGGTCTTTACCTCCGCCGTTATTGGGATGTTCGGTATATTCGAAATCATATTTTCTCATTATTTCCTCTTTTTATGGTTATGCAATAGTAGTAGTGGTGCGATACCTTAATTCCCGGTATGGTACAAACGTCCGTCACGTTTGCGTAAGGCCAGCTGTTCGTCATAAAGGGATGTCGGTGTGACATCCTTTCCCTGCATAATCCATACACCATCGGGTCTTCCCTTTTTGGAACCTTCATACTTGGAACCCTTGGTGCCGATGCTGAAATTCTTGGCAGACACCCATGGATTCTGAACGGTAATCCTTTCTCCCTTACAATTCCAAAGGAACTGGTTGGCACCTGCCCATCCATGTCCGGAACCCATATCACCACGGTCCTGTACATAGATTTGCCCGTCACTGTCGATATTGTCATAGAGTGTACCGATATTCCAGCGGTGATGCGGCCCAGCATCGGCATGAGGATACCGTATTTTCACCCTTACAAAAGCATTGGGACCTACTCCCTTGCTACCAGTGACACAATCATGCCGTCCGTGAGTGGTTTCACAATCTATCACCAAGCAAGACGACACATCGTCCATCAAGAAAGAATAAAGCCGCCCGCCGGTACGAACCGCTACCCCATCAAAACATTTGCAGTCTTTCACCGTGATATAACGGGAGTTGTCCCTCAATTCGGCCAAGCCGTAGGCGAAATACCGGGAAGTGACGTTGCGTATCCAACTATGTTCGGTCTTGATTATATCAATGGCTGTACAGCTGTGGTCTTCATCGTTCAAATAACCGGTCTTATCCTTTTTCGTTTCGTCATATTCGCTGATAATCTGCATATTCTCTACCCCGCAATGGTTTATCCGGCCTTCGAATTGTGATTTGTATACGGCACCTCCTCCGTATTTCGCCTCCATGGCCATCATGATGGGATTGTCGAAATAGAGCGTATCGTCCACAATCTTGGTGATGACACGTTCATACGCAAAGTTGTAGCCACTGGCCTTCCACTGTGTGACACCCGAACCTTCTATCTGGTCCATCTTAAGATCATGAATCCAGTTGTCGGTACCGGGACGGTAAATCGTGACCTCATCACCCACCTGGAAAACACTGGGATTATGGACTGTGACCCAAAAACGTCCTACGGGGACATAAGATTCCTTTATATTATAAGAAGGAGGCGTAGATGGGGTCAGTTTTCCGGAACCGGCTATTTTGATGAGCCTGTGATGTGCATCATAACCGGCCTTTTTACCGGCTGCCACCAGGATGGTGCCATCATCTCCTTGGCCTTCACCACGGAGTACGATTCCGCTGGCTTTTATATCCAAAGAGCCCAATATCTCGTATCTCCCTTTTTTCAGAAGGATAGCCCCGCGGAAATTATTTACAACCGGTTTCTTGGCAACCTCGTTAATGGCATCCTGAATCATGGCAGTGGCATCCATGCCCTGCATCGGCGCATCCAGTTCTTTTACGACGGGTGCATCGGGGATGTCGGTCTCGCTACCTTTATAGCCGATGTTGCTGAAGTCGGGAAGCGTATTCCCTAAATCATCTTCCAGCAAAGCGAAATTGAAGTTAGGTTGTATGCGGGAAAACTGTACGGAGGGCACATAAGCCTCTTGGGTGATTGGAATTTCCTTCTTCAAAGAACCGGCAGTAATGGTAAGGGTGGCTTTGCGTTTATGCATAGCGGAATTTGGCCCCACTGTAACCACCAACATATTCGGATTCTCCTCTTTCACGGTACATTCTGCCCAGCTTGCTTCGGCAGGTTCTATTTTAGCTTTCCATTTTACATTGCTCTGCACTTGTATTTCCTTGCTTCCACCGGCCGTAGCGAATGGAAGTCCCTTTTCGTCAACTTCAAGCATGGGCGCTACAATCTCCTGGACCACAAGGAGCACTTTCTTCAGGCCGTTGCACGTGAACAGGATTTTCGCTTCACGCTTCTTTCCGGTCGTGTTGGCCTGTACGGATATCAAAACGGCCCCGTTCGCTTCATCCTTGAAACTGCACCAATTAGCCCCGGTCACCACTTTGGCTTCCCAAGCGGCGGAGGAGTTTACTTTTACCGTCTGTGAAGACGCATCGGCACCAAATGTCAGTTCTTCCGTGCTGAGTTCCAACGAAAGGGGCGCCTCGTCATCGGAACAGGCTTGCAGGGCAAGCCCTCCTAAAAGCGCCAAAAGGAAAAGGGACAGCTGCATCCTCTCTTTCAAAAGAGCAAAATGTTTCATCATAATATTTGTTTTAATTGTTAATGATCAACTGTATAAAAACCATTGGCAGAATCAAGTTTACATATTCCTTATCCTGCCAATGGCTTTTCTGTTTACTTTATTCTACAAATTTATCAAGGAGCAACCGAAGTCGGATTGTCATTGTTCTGGTTTTTCTCGAAGATTCTGATGTCATCCAGATATACGGATACCGTTTCAATGCCGGAAGTCGGGAACTTACCCTTAAAGGTATCTTTTATTTTACCTTTGAACCATCTGCGGATACCGAAGTAGGCACGCATATCGATGCAGTTCTCACGCCACAACTCAACATTGGTCTTTGAATAATCTACGATAACCTTACCATCGCTCACACGTTCCATCTTGACTTTCAGTGTACCTTGGTAAGAATAAAGAACCTCGACAGTGATATGCACCCATTCATTTCTGAAATCGTCCATATTCAATTTATCAACCAATTTCGCGTTTTCTCCGTTTACTTTGAAATTACCGTTATGTATAATCTGGAAACAGGCATTCTTTCCGTTCTTGTCATCCGCATAAGCATTGAGAGCGATTACAGGATTGCCTCTTCTCTCTCCACCATCTTCTTTAGGAACGAAATAGAACAGATGGCAACGCTCATTGATGGGCTTGAAATCCGCCGGTATCTTCATGTACCAATCATAAATCACAGTTTCGCCATAGTTGCCGCAAACCTCATGATTGCCGGCACCGGTTTGCGGGCTGAACATGTTGACCTGACGGTCTTGATTGCTACCCGCATTCATGGCATCATCCAGGCACTTGATGCTTCCGTCTTCGTTGGCTTCGGCGTGTGCCGTAAGTTTGAACACATACTTGCCTCTGGCCGCATCGTCCACAAACTCGATATGGCTGCCTATATCGTCCGGGCTGTTCTTGCTTATATTGTTTCCTTCTGGATGTTCAACATAGTCATATTTGAACTGTTTCATGTAAGCATCCGCATCTTGCCAGGTTGTCCACGCGGCAGCTTCCTGGGGTACTGTCATGTTGGCAGTCAGAGCCCAAGGCTTTTCACCTTCTGCTGCTGTGCTGAAGGGCTCGGTGAATGGGAGCACAAATTCATCAATTGCACCTTCTGCAGGAAGATAGACCGTGGCATACGTGAAAGAGCCCAATTCGGGGAAATCAGGCAATACGGCCACTTTATCCAAATTCGCATCCTCTCTGATTTCACGCTCTTCGCCATATACGTCGGTATATTTGATTATATAAGCGATAGTGCCTTCATAATTACTGGTCCAATGCAAAGTCAATGATTGGTTTATCGGATTAAAACTGTAGGAACGAACGCTTGTGTTGAGCAATGTAGACACATACTTGTCTCCATAGACCGTAGCACTAATGCTGGTCTTCAGTGAGGGATACTCCAAATCTGCTGTACACGTATTGAAGTCGAAACTGAAAGTTGTTTCTTCCAAATCATCTATATAGAAAGAATTGGGGACTTCGCCGGTTGTGTTGGTTATATCCACTATTTTAGAATCTGCACCCATATTCCAAGAGATTTGGCATTTGGATGCTTTCGGGTCGGTCACCCAATAGTCCACACGTACCCGGTATCGGCCGGAAAAGATTTTGATGGAATCAAATTTCGCTAAATAAATTGTTTCTCCTTGCTGTAGATATTTGTCGTGCAGGTCGTTCATGTCCGAACAAGCGATAATTGCCGCTCCCAAGCAGACAAACATCAACATCTTAATATACCATTTTTTCATAATCTCTTACTTTTAATTAGTTTGGCTTATTCTGCGCTCTCTTCGCCGTATCCTTCGGGTTGTCCCCACATTTCCAGCTCGGAAATGTGAATCATTTCCGTACCACCCCACGTTTCAAGAATATCGAAACGTATGTAACGTACATCCGTGGCAAGTTCCACGGGGAATGTGAATTCTTCACCGCCCGGACCACGCAATTCATCCTCTTGGGAAGCCTGTTCCAAAGGAAGTCCCGAAGGTTTATAAGATTCGAAATAACCTAAGAAAATCCATTGGTCATCGGGGTTTGTAGCCGTCATAGAGACATTGGGACTCTTCGAACCATAAACATTGAACCGTTTCGGATTGCCATGTTCATAAGCCCAGCCACTACCACGTTGATAGACTTTCATACGGCTCAGCGTATAGACCTGTCGCATATCAAATGTGAAACGTACGGGGAATGGTTTCCCGCCTGGAGTATGGAAGAAATTACTACCGGAGCCACTGGCAGCCATCGTGATGCCATCCCACAGTTTCGTAATAGGATAGCTCTTTGAGTATTCCATATAAGGAATATTCGGGTCGCCATTCCACTTTCTCCAATAGGTGGTTCCGTCAATCTTCTCTTCATAAAGAGGGAGACATTCCTGCGACAAGGCGTCTGTCCGGTTACCGTACTGGTCGGAAATAGTCACAACGAACGTAACGGGTTCCGCATCGAAACCACGTACAGCAGCCACACCGTCTGCTCCTGAAGAATAGAAATTCTGCACATCTTCCAATACGTCGCTTCCCTCGGTAATCGGAGTGGCGACAGAAACGATGATGTCCTTCTTTTCCGGATTCTCCCAGGTCAGTTTGGCGCCGCCAAAGTCACTCTTAATATTCAAAGTCTCATATACATCGAAAATCGGTGCACGTTTGGGAGTAAAAGTAACCGTAGTCGGTACGGACATATTTTGGCTCTTGTCGATGGCATACAATATGGCCGTATGTTCTGTTGCCAAAGCAAAACCCTCCAAAGTGATTTCACGGGAATATCCGGATACCATCACCGACATTTCCTTACCGGTATCCAATGTGTATTTTGCCATTACTCCCATCAAATCGGGGTCATTGGGGATTGTGTAAGACAACGTTACCCCGCCACCAAACGCTTCTTTCGTGGCAACATTAGTCACAGGCCCTGGAGCGATACCGTCAGTTGGATATTGTCCGACTCTCTCTTCGTTGCATGAAGTCATAAAAGCGAGTGCTAACCCCAAAAATAAGATATGTTTTTTCATCTTTCTACAATTTTAAAGTATTAATAGCCGGGATTTTGAACCAAATTAGGATTAACATTGATATCACCCTCTTTGATAGGCCACAAATAGTCGCGCAGGGAGAATGATATGTTATAAGCGGTACGGACAGTATAATAAGATGCATTATCACCTCCGTCGCAATTCCATCCCTTGATCGGTTTATTCATTTCTTGCATGATGTCGTAACGGTCTACCCGTGAACCGCCACTCCAGCGTCGCATATCGTAGTAAAAATGTCCTTCCAACGCCAGCTCGATGCAACGTTCCTGATGGATAATATCGCGCAAACCAGCTTTAGTCTTGAATTTGTCCGGTTTTGTCGAATATTTGGTCCAACTCTCTTCTACGCCCTCCAAACCTGCACGTCTACGGATGGGGTCTACCCAATTCTCCCAAATATCGGCAGTGGGCTGGTCTTGAACTTCATTCAACGCTTCCGCATATAGCAGATAAAGGTCTGCCAAACGCATATTAGGCCATTGATAACTGGATATCGACCAACCGGTCTGAGCTGTATTCAAAGAGGTCTTATAGTTAACCAACTTCTTCGTGAAGTAACCGGTAACCGAATAATATTGCTCTCCATTACGGCCTGCAGGATTGCTGGCCAAGTCATCGGGGGTAGACAGACAGTGCAGGGTGTGCTGATAATTCTCGATGCACTCTCCGGCAGGAGCGGAAGCCTGACTGCCCAAGCCAAACCATTTGCTGCCATTGAACGCCAAACTGCCATAGAAGCGCGGTTCGCGGTGCAAATGCAGATAAGGTACGGTCATACCCGGTTCCATTTCCAGATAGTCTTCTTCCGGCACCGTAGTAGTCAAATAACGATTACTATACCAGTCATTTTCCTTCCATTCAACATCTTCTTCGATGGGTACTCCATGTTCTGAATAGAAGTTTTCTGCAGTGGCCAGCGTAGGAGTCAACTGTCCTCTCGGGTTACGGGCACGAATGGCCAACGTAATACCAGGCATAACGTAAGTCTGGACATTGTTCGTGCTGTTTTTAGGATCGGCCCAAATAATTTCCTTATTGTTCTCCTCTTCCGTTATAACCGTAGAAGTTTGCAGGATAAGGCGCATATCTTCCGAGATATTGGGGACGATGGCCAAGTCCGGATTATAATCGAATAATTGCAAACCCGCTGCATGACAGATGTCGATAGCCTCCTTACAAGCTTGAGCCGCATCTTCCCAACGTTTCTTTTTCTCCTCTTCCGAGCAGGCAGGGAAAAGCTTTACACCACGGGAATCCACAAAGTTTTCGTACATCGTGTTTTCTGCAAAGAACGGACTTGCTATATGTACCATGATTTTTGCACGCATGGCTGCAGCAATAGGCAGCGTGATGCGTCCGTTTTGGAATGCATCATCGGGAACCAAAGGCAATGGAGATTCCACTTCATCCAAATCAGGGTCTTCCACCTCTCCGCCATGAACCACTTCGTCCAACAACTGCAACACATAATCGATACATTCATTGACGGGAGAACGGAATTGGAGCACTGTCTCCGGAGAGGCATCCATGGAGATGTTTTCTTTCTGCAAGATGACGGGACCATAGTGTTGGATTAAGTTCCAATGGTAGTATGCTTTCAGGAATTTCACCTCAGCTATCCAACGTTCACGTTCCGCACCGTTCAAGTCTCGTATCAGATGGACATTTTCGAGGAAAGTGTTGCAGGCACGAATGGCTTTATACATATTATCCCATTGGGCCAACCGGGGACTGGATACGCTATTACCATCCAACGTGATTCGTACCCCATTTTCACGATTACGGAAATATGTTGTTACCTCTGTGCCACAAGTACGTCCAATGGAACTTGATTCACTCCCCAAATAGGGCAAATAATGATAACAGGTGGCTAAGTATTTTTCAGCACTGAGCTTGTCACGGAACGCATATTCAATGGTTCCCACCTTTTCAGGAACTACATCCAAATAACTGCAAGATGTCGCTGTTCCCAACAAAGTTAAAATAATCAGATTCTTTATTTTCATAAAATTCATTGTATTAGAGAGAGAAGTTTATACCTATAGAATGTGTACGCTGGAGCGGATAGTTGAATCCGTTTCCTGCTAATTCAGGATCCCACAGCTTAAATTTGCTGAAGCAAAGCAGATTGATTCCCGAATAATAGATTCGGATGGAACTAAATCCAATCTTCTTAAGATACCTTCTGGGAATTGTATAACCGAAATCAATCTGTTTCAGACGAAGAAAAGAACCGTCGCGCATAAACCACGTACTTCTTTGGCTATTGTTCTTGTTCTCAGCAGTAGAGAGACGCGGCCAAAAAGCATACGGGTCACGATTGTTCACCGACCAGTGATTATCGGCAATGACGGTCAGTAATTGATTTACTGCAACAGTTTTGTCATCACGGTCCGGGTCATTGAAGGGAGTGGTTGCATTATAGTCAATCCAAAAAGATTCACGTGCCAAACCATTGAAGAAGAAAGAGAAGTCGAAACCTTTCCAGCCCATGGAGTAACCAAAGCCATAGTTTATTTCCGGGGAGGTAGGATAACCGATGGGCACTTGGTCGGCATCCGTAATCTGTCCGTCGCCATTGATATCCTTGTACTTAATATCTCCTGGTTTACATTCACTAAATGTTTGCTTGGGTGAGTTGGCAATATCCGCTTCATCGATGAATAGACGTTCTGCCACATATCCCCATGCCTGCTTTACGGATTGTCCGATACGCGAACGCCAAGGAGTCGCACTGTAATCAGGTTCTTCATAAACTCTGTATTTACCACGTCCGTAGGTAAAGTTCAGACGTCCGGACATCCATAAATCCTTGTTGATGGATTGGTTGTAGTCGAGAGAGAGGTCTATACCCTGGCTACGGGCCTCACCAACATTGGATTTAGGCTTGGCCTCCAATCCCAATGAACTGGGAAGATTGGCACGCTCCATCAAAATCTTCGAACGGTCGTCACGGAAAACATCTACCTGTAATTCCAATTTGTCAAACAGACCCAGTTCAATACCGATATTGGTCTTTTTAGAGATTTCCCACGTGATGTTCGGATTGGCATAGCGACTGATAGATATACCGTTTACACCACGATGGTCGTTTAAGTTTCCCCACGTATATCCCATACCCGAATCATTCAAATTCACTACCGATAAATAATAGAAACGGTCGCTGGCACTACCCACCGCATCATTACCTACCAAACCATAAGTAGCCTTGAGTTTCAACTTACTGATTATCTTCTTTAAATTATCGTTCCAGAACGGTTCGTTGGACATTAGGTATCCTACACCTACAGAAGGGAAAAAACCCCAGCGTTCTTTGTCGGCAAAACGTTCGGAACCGTTATAACCGAAGTTGGCTTCCAAAAAGTAACGGTCATCATAAGCATAGGTGAAACGCCCGGAGAGACTCATGTTGCGTGCAGCGAGAGAAGACTGAACATCTCCTGTTTTAAAATCTGTGGAAGTCAATTCATTACGCATAGTAAATACCATCAAACCGCTGACCGCATGTTTTTCCTTGAATGTACGGTCGTAATTGAGGGCCCCTTCCAAATACGTATTGACAGTTACATCTTTTGACTTTTCTTCTGGTAATAGATAGTCACTACCATCCTCCGGATTCAGAGGATTCAATATATACGTATCGTTTAATGCATCGTAACTACCCATAGAGAAATAGAACGGTTTGTACGAACGTTGCACAGAATATTCTGAACGACGGTTGGTGTTGAACATGAAACGAGCCTTCAAACCTTTGGTAATAAACTTCAAATCCTGGTTCAACTCCACCTGTGCCATCATCAGCGAAGTACTGGTATCTCTATAACCACGCGTCAATTCGGCATAAGGATTTATATAATTACCGGTATCATAGTTACCATAAAGCAAATAGGGAGTGGTTTCATTGACTTTGTCGGGCTGGTAATAAGGAGGATAGAGTACCGGAGAAGTTTGGGTAATCATCTTATAAAGATTCTTACCGGAACTGATGGGGCCTGAATAGTCATCCATCGTTCCATGCAGACGCATCGTAGCTTTGGTAGTTTTGGAAACATTGACATCAACATTGGCACGTAACAGATAACGATTTAATTTGATGTTGTTATTGAAGTTGTTTTGCTTGGCCGATCTCAAGTTACCCGAATCACTGGAGTAGGTTCCGGCAATGTAGTATTTGGCAATATTCGTACCACCTTGCACATTCATATTAGCACTATAGTTGACAGTGGACTTCTTGAACAACTCATTGTACCAGTCTACAGCGGGGAATACATTCGGATTCAGTCCGGCAATTGTATTGGCTATCTTTTGCTGGCTGTGCATCAATCCATTACCGTCGTATAAAGATGCCTCGTTGTGCATATTCATATAGGTAATAGGGTCTGTCCACTTGGCTGTCTTGGTAGGTGAGGAGTGAGTCACCACTACACGTGCGGATATCTTTGCCGGACCTTCAGTACCTCCTTTGGTATTTACCAAAATCACACCGTTGGCACCACGCGAGCCGTAAAGTGCTGTGGCTGTTGCATCCTTCATGATGGAGAAACTGGCAATATCATCCACCTGCAAGCGAGAAAGGTCGCTGGAGGTCATTTCCACACCGTCAATCAAAATCAACGGGTCGGTCTTATAACCGAAGGTAGTGACACCACGTACGAAGAAGTCTGCATTATCAGCTCCCGGTTCACCACTACGCTGGTAGGAAATCAAACCGGCAACACGTCCGGACAAAGCTGCTGTAAGGTTACTCGCAGGGGTTTTCAGCTCTGCCGGTTTTACAGTAGATACGGACGCCAGCACACTCTCCTTTTTCTGCTTGGCAAAAGCAACAACAGTCACTTCGTCCAATTCATCCACTTTTTGTTTTAAGGTAATGGCAAGCGGCTTATTTCCTTTCACAGTCACCACTTCTGTTTCCATACCTATATAAGATATTTCCAACTTGGCACCCGCTTCCACTTCAATAGAAAAAGTACCATCAACATCAGTTGTTACACCTCGAGGAGTGCCTTGGATTACAATTGTAACACCGGGGAGAGGTTCTCCCATTTCATCAACAACTCGTCCTGTCGCCTTTATAGGAGCAGGAGCGTTTATTTCTGTATTATACAGAGGAGTAGTGTTCGTCGTAACAGTGGCTTGCAATGTTCCTTGAACAATAGTAGCACATATGAGCAAACTACAAAAGCGTTTATACTTTGTGCTTAGAAGAAAAGAATGATAAATGTCCTTCATCATTAATTAAATTAATTATTATTAGATTAAACAAAAGGCCTTTCTTGGCGCAAAGATAAACGTATAGTTGCTTATATGATTTTATAAATCCTCTCATTTGTTTGTAAAATCGTATCAATTTTAGCTATAAAATATATAATGAGGCTGTAGTAGCTGTTTGAGAAGCATTATTGATATATGATTGGCGCATTAAATCATTCTCTTCTCTTTCTAACTTCGTTAAAAAACAAATATCTTCGTACTATGAATATAGATATGAAAAAAAATGATTTCTGATTTCATCTTCAAATACCAATGGGCTGATGGAGGTAATTGGTTTTTCTAAAGCATAGGTCTTATATTCTTTTCACAGCTTTCATTTGATGGAAGGTGTCTTTATATTCTTCTCTTATACTGATGAAGGTCTTTATATGTTCGAATTCATGCTCGAAACAGCTACTGAAGAAATTATGGTGTAAGTTCTGCTCTATCTGCTGGAATGTCCAAAGTTTCCCGTCTTTGAAATCTTTATTGTCTAAGATGGAGTCGTCATCCAGGTCGAGGGTGAAGAGATAAATCAGACGGTTGGTGGTTTCGTTCTCGAAATGGTATTTGATGTTGAAATGAAGGTTTTGGAGTGGCGCAGTGGGCAGGGTGTGCTGCAAGACTCTCTTTACCCCCTGTTCCAAAGTCTCTCCATACAACAGGTATCCTTCCATTAGTAGGTCCGTTCTACCTTTTTCGAGTATGCAGTGTTGGGAACGTGGCAATAAGAACAACATACCGTGTGAGGCTACGGCGATGCGGACTACCGGATGGATATATTCGCTTTTTCGGTTGATGGCTTCGGAGGCTATCGCTTTTCCGATGACCTCTCCCCGCTTGGTTACTATGGGGATAAATACGGTGTATCTCATTACCTTGTTGAAATAGTATATGCCGAACTGGTTGAACAGGATACTCAGGACAAATACACAAAGTGGCATGATGTGGAATAAGACGTACTTCATCGTGTCGCTAAACGGATAGCTGGATAGCAGGGCAATTGCTATGATGAAAAGATGTAAAAAGCCGATAAGTAATAAAACACGGGCAGATACAACGGTGGCTTCGGCTCCTTGTGCAAACGTTTGTCTGTTGCATTTGTAGAATCGGACTGCACGGCAGCTTGACAAACGGTTTCTGTTCAGGAAAAGGATGAGTGTCGGTATAATCGCACTGATTTCCAATGTGAATGGAAGCATCGTCTCCGGACAATAAGCGGTGGAGAAGAAGGAGGCCGCCGTTAGTAGCAATAACATCCCTGTCATGCAGTACAGTATAATTTGGAGAATATGCGAACCTTTACGTTGCAGTATATAGATACTTGCCAGCAATCCAGCACCGGTACCGATATGGATAGCCGTGCGGGATGTTACGAAATCGCATAATATAATGGATATAATGACAGGGATATATCCCAGCGACATATTAAACTTAGATGATAGAACTCTTTGCTTGCCCATTATTATGTTTTTTGTCGTTTTTCCCTTTCCTAACAAACGAGCTATGTGAAAAGTTCTTTATCTCATCCTTTTTTGCAAGTCCCGCATTGATTTTTCTGCGTGATAAGACGAACGGACCAAGGGCGCGCTTTCTACCTGGGTGAAACCTTTCTTCAATCCGAGCTCTTTGTAGGCGGCGAAGCGGGCGGGCGTGACATACTCCGCCACGGCATAATGTTTATGCGTGGGTTGTAAATATTGTCCGATGGTGAGTATCTGGCAATTTGCATTGCGCAGGTCATCCATCAGCTCTTCCACTTCATCCGGGGTTTCTCCAAGGCCTACCATGATACCGGATTTGGTGGTAGTGCCGCTGTCGGCTATTTGGCGCAATACTTCGAGGCTTGTTTCGTAACGGGCGGCACTTCTCACCAGCGGACTGATACGTTTCACGGTCTCCATGTTGTGGGAAATTATGTTCGGCCGCGCTTTGATTATCATCTCTATGAGTTCTTTTTTACCTTGAAAGTCCGGAATCAGTATTTCGACGGTCGTTTCCGGGTTGAGGCGTTTGATTTCACTGACGGTCCGTACCCAATGGGCGGCACCCAAATCCGGCAGGTCGTCCCTGTCCACGGAAGTGATCACGGCGTGAGAGAGTTTCATCAGGGCGATAGACTCGGCCACGTGTGTCGGTTCTTGCGGGTCTAATGGCAGGGGCCTGCCTGTTTGCGTATTGCAGAACTTGCAGCAACGGGTACAGATGTCGCCTCCTATCATGAATGTGGCTGTACCTCTTCCCCAGCATTCTCCCATATTGGGACAGCGCCCACTGCTGCAGATTGTATGCAGACAGTGGGAGTCTACGATACGTTTTGTCTCGGTATAACGTTCGTTGGCGGCAATGCTTGTCTTGAGCCATTCCGGCTTACGTACTCGTTCGCTCATTTATTTTTTCAATTCCCGGTTGAAGAAATTCGTCAATTTGGTGTAAAGATGCAGGCGGGTATTTCCACCAAATATACTGTGGTTGCGGTTGGTATACACCTGCATATCAAATTGCTTGCCGAGTTGTACGAGATGTTCGGCATATTCCACACAATTCTGGAAATGTACGTTGTCGTCCGCCATGCCATGTACCAGCAACAGATTGCCGTGCAGGTTATTGGCGCGGGTAAAGGCCGATGAGGCTTTGTAGCCTTCGGCGTTCTCTTTGGGAGTGCGCATGAAGCGTTCGCCGTATACGGTATCATAGTAGTTCCAGTCGGTGACCGGGGCAACGGCGACTCCTGCTTTGAATACCGGAGTTCCTTCGCTCATGCTCATGATGGTCATATATCCGCCGTAGCTCCATCCCCAAATGCCGATGCGCGTTTTGTCGATGTAGGGTTGGCGTCCCAAGTACAGGGCGGTCTCCACCTGGTCCTTGGCCTCTTTGATACCGAGGTTCAGATAAGTGCTTTTGGCAAATTCCGCACCGCGTCCGCCTGTACCGCGTCCGTCCACGCATACCACGACATAGCCTTGAGAAGCCATATAGGTCTCCCAGCTTACTCCGAACCGGTCGAGTACTTGCTGCGAACCGGGACCGCTGTATTGGTACATCAAAGCCGGATATTTCTTGGTGGCGGAGAAGTCGGTCGGTTTCATCATCCAGCCGTTCAGCGTAGTACCGTCGGAAGTCTGGAAAGAGAAGAACTCTTTCCGGGGCATGGCATACCCTTTCAGTTTTTGTTTCAGAGCGGCGTTGTCTACGAGTGTGGCCAACGTCTTGCCGGTATTGTCGTTCAGGGTGATGACGGTCGGGGTGTCCAAGCTGGAATGACGGTTCATGAAATACTTCATGTTCGTGCTGAACTGTGCACTGTTTGTGCCTGTTTGCGATGACAGTTTGATTTTTTTGCCTTTACGGTCTGTCTTATAGATGGCGCTGCGTAGCGGGCTCTCTTCGTTACTGCTGTAATAGAAGCTGCCGTCTTCGGGGTCATAACCGAGGAAGTCTTGCACTTCGTATGAGCCGGAGGTGACCTGCTTGATAAGATTTCCGCCTATGCTGTACCAATACAGGTGGTTGTATCCGCTCTTCTCGCTGACAAAGCTGAAATTTTCCGGATAGAAAATGATATTGTCGAATACATTTTCGCGAATATAGGTATCGCTTTCGTCACGTACGGCCAGTTTGCAGACAGTGCTGCGCGGGTCGGCAAAGTAGAGGTCGAACCGGTTCTGGTGGCGGTTCAGCGTCATGATGGCAAGTTTGTTCGGGTTTTGTGTGAAACGGATGCGGGGAATGTATCCTCCTTCTTCCAGCGGAAGGTTGATTTTGCGGGTGACTTTGGACTTGATGTCAAAGGTGTGTACCGATACCTTCGAGTTCTTTTCGCCCGTCTTGGGATATTTGTAGGCATATTCTCCCGGATACTTCTCGTAGGAAGCGATGTGAGGAACTTCTCCGGCAAAGACGGGAAAGGTATAAGAGGGCACTTCGCGCTCGTCGAAACGGATGAATGCCAGCATTTTGCTGTCCGGACTGAACTCCAATGCACGGTTGAACGAGAACTCCTCCTCGTATACCCAGTCGGGGATGCCGTTGAGCACTTCGTTGCGTTTGCCGTCTTCGGTCACCTGGCTTTCACTGTTGCCGTAAAGCAGTTTGACGAGGAAGATGTTGTTGTCGCGTACAAAGGCCACCTGAAAACCGTCGGGCGAGAATACGGGAACTTGCTGCGGCCCGCCGTCCGACAGTTTCTCCACTACGTTGTTTATCTTGCCGTCCAGATTTCGTTTCAGACTATATATATAATGTATAGCTGTGTAAGAACGGCGGTAAATGGGAGTTGTTTCTGTCGCAATAAGCAGCTTGCTTCCGTCCGGAGCAAAGCTGTAGCTGTCGAACTTCTTGAACGGGCATTCGCGGGCGGTAGCGGCATCGAACAGCACTTCCACCTGCTTGCCGGTCTTGAAGGAGTATTTGATGATTTGCGTTTTGTCCGCACTCATTTGTGAATAGTGTTCGCCGTCTCCGGGGATGGAAATGACTCCTGCGATGTTTTGGGGGACGAATCCACCGGATACGATTTCTTTCAAATCGAGCGGTCTGTTGCTTTGTGCAAAGCTGGCCAGTGTACAAAGACAGAGAAGAAGTGTAAGTCTTATCTTTTTCATATAGCTTATATGTCGGTTATTTGCGGACAAAGATAATGTAAACTGCGAGTAGAATAAAGCGAACCTGCTCATTTTTTATGGCATTAGGTTTATTTTCACTGTTCCTTGCCGCGTATTCCGTGCAGCCTGTGCCGAAAAAAAGCGGGCGGTATGTTTGTACTTTACCGCCCGCTGCCATTCATAGATGATGATTCGGATAGATGATGATTGGAATTAGTGTGTGTTTAGAGGCACTTTACTTTCCGTTGGTATTCGGCAATGGCTGCATCGAGTCGCTCGTGGGCGGTGGTGTCGCCGGGCACGTTGTGCGAGGGATGTATATATAATTTCACGCCACGGTCGGCAAGGATTTCGGCAACGGTGGTGATGGTCATCCATACCATGGTTACAAAACCTAAGGTGGACAAAGGACCTACTTTGTCAAAGTGGTTCTTCAAGGGTACGGAAGCGTCTACCAAAGGCACGCAGGAGTCTACTACGATGTCGGCAATCTGGAAGAGATTTTTCCCGCCGGAATGGCGGCTGGGCTTGTCGCCGGTTTCGCCTGCCGAACCGTAAACGATGACTTTCATTCCACGTTTCTTTGCTTCCAACGCTACGTCGATGTTTACGGCATTGATACCTGTATGAGAGAAAATCCATACACAGTCTTTCGAATCGAAATCGTAGTTCTTCATGATTTCCTGTCCGTAACCTTCTGCTCTTTCGAGGAAGAGGAACTGGTGGATACCCATCTGACCGATGATTTGCGTAAAGAAAGTCAGCGGGAGTTCGCAAAGCGGGTGGAAACCAACGAAACTGCCGATACGCGGATACATCTCCTCAACGGGGATAGTGGCATGGCCGCAACCGAAAGTGTGGACCCAACGTCCTGCTTCGATAGAGTCTGCCATGGCGGTAGCCGCTTTTTTAATGTTCTCCAACTGGGTAGCTTCCAGCTTTTCCATGATGCCGTGGGCATTCTTTAACCATTCAAGTGCTAACATAATGTTTGTTTTTTTAGGGGGTAAATAAATTATTTGAATGAATGTCTGAACAAAAGAAGCATGATGAGGAGCGATGCAATCATCATGTATGGGTAGAGCACGATGCCGTTGTCCTGTGCGGAAATCATTCCCATCAGTCCGTTCATGGCGGTTTGTCCTATGAGGGCGATGGCGAGTGCTATGCTGAACGCCGTTCCCGACAACGTCGGATAGCGTGTGCCGAGGATGCTCAGGATGACGGGATAGGTGGCCGACAATCCGGCTCCTATCAATACCATGCCGGTCACGGCGCGTGCGAATCCCGGCGAGGCTGTCAGCAATCCGAATCCTATGGCGGTGAGCACAAGGCTATAGGGGAGTACCGTTGCAGGTTTTATCTTTCTGAAAATCACGACCTGTAGCATACGTGCGGCGGTAAGTCCGGCAATCATGCAGGTAAGCGCTATCAGTGCCTGATTGGCAGGGAGGTCGGTGACTTTCCCGAAATAGCTGGTCGACCAGTTGTTGCACACCCCTTCGATGCCGCTTTGGAAAAAGAGGATGAAGCAGAGCAACAGCAGGCTGCTCTCTTTCAGCAGGCCCAATCCCTCTTTGACGGGAAAGCCTTGTGCCTGCTTGGGTGCGGGGAAACGGATGGGAATGCAGAACAAGATGCCTGCCAGCATGAGGATGCCTATGCCTTGCAAGATAGTTTCGAAAGGATAATGTTCGGATAGGGCGCTCAAAAGACTCGGTATGCCGAGTGCTCCCAGGCCGTAGAACATTCCCAGGAAACTGAGCCGGGAACCTTTTTCCGCTTCATTGGAGATATCGGACACCAAAGCGTTGGTCTCTCCGTTGAGGATGCCGCCGCCCAAGCCTATGCCTATGATGGATAGCTGAAGGAGCGGGATGCTTTGGAAGAAAGTCAGCCCTTCCAGCCCCAACAGCACAATGATGCAACTGGGCAGTAGCAGCGCCTTGTGTCCGAACCGGTCGACGACAGGACCGAACACCAGTGAGCCGATGAGCATACCGAGCGGGAGAAAGGTAGCCAAAGACGTTGTCTGTAATCCGCTCAGTCCCAGTTTTGTGACGAGCGAAGGGAGTACCGAACCCAGCGTAATCATCGCAACGCCGAAAAAGCACATCCCGATACACGCTGCCGTGAACACAAGGTTTTTATGATAACTGCTATTCATATAAATGGTTTTTAATGGCAAGAAATGCGGCTCCTATCAGTCCGGCGTTTCCGGACAACTGAGAAGGTACAAATTCGGCTTGTCGGATACTGATGGGTTGCGCCCATTTGCAAGCTTCCTTGTAGATATCGTCTATGAATATGCTGGCGGGGCCGAATACGCCGCCACCCCATATTACCTTTTGAGGATTCAACAGACTGACCAGATTGGCTGCTCCCATGCCCCACATTTCAACGGCTTTTTCCAATACCGATACGGCGATGGGGTCTCCTTCGTTGTAGGCGCTGAATACATCATAGGCGGAGATGCGGCAGATGGGTTTCTGGCGTAATTTCCCTTTGTAGGTTTTGTTGGCACGTACGGCATCGCGAACCCGTGCTCCGATTCCGTTGCCCGATGCATAATACTCAAAGCACCCGCAAGCCTTGTAATCATCCTTGTAAGGCGGTTGCAATGCCAGCCAGCCTGTCGCTCCGATGATGTCGCTGACACCGTGCAGTACATGGCCGTCGATGATGATGCCGGCGCCTATACCTGTGCCTACGGCAATGAATACCGCGCTATGGCAGTTCTTTGCGGCGCCTTGCCACATTTCGCCGTACATATAGCAGGTGCGGTCGCTGTCGATGTAGATTTCTATTTCGGACGGAGTGACACTGCGCAATTCTTCGTACAGCGGATAATTGTCCCAACCGGGTATGTTGGGGGCCCATACGCGGTTGGTTTGTGAGTAGACAATTCCCGGGACACATACGCCCACGCCGTCAATCTGTATGCGGCTTTTCCGTGCTACCGTGAGCAGCTTGGCCAAAATCTCAGCTGCGAGTTTACCGACTTCGTGCCCTGTCCTGCCTTTTAGAAGACGTTTTCGGTTGAACATCATGCTTCCGTCCGGAAGAAAAATGGCACTGGCTATTTTGGTGCCGCCGATGTCGAGTGCAATTGTTGCCATGGCGTATAGTGTTTATAGGTTGATTGACTAAGGTCTTGTGCAAAGCTATGAATTTATTTCAATCTCTATGCTTTTAAAATGAGAAATTTGTGTGTAAAAGGTGTAACTAATCACTAAAATGTGTTTAATTGGAAAGCGGGGTGATGTATGTGCTGTATTTTAATCCGTTTAAAATCAATCGTTGAAACATATTTTAGTGTAGTCTAAAACGATCTTGTTTGTGTTTGTTAACAAATAGGCATAGAGGAGCACACAGCTTCATTTATCCGTTTTGCAGGACATCCTCTTTCTCCGGTCCTTCGGGTTCCGGAAGGGCATCCGGGTTGAAGGGATTGAAGTAGATTACATCCATCGTGTCCAGGTAATTCAGGAAATGGGGCAGTTTATGCATAAACACACTGCATTCTTTGTTCTTCTCCCAGGTCCATCCGTCTTCCGCAACGGCGGCAATCCGTGGGAAAGTCATGAAGTCCAACCGTCGTCCGTCGGCTATCCGTTCGGTCCACATGGCGAACTGGAGTCCCATTATCTGTTCCTCGTGTCCCTTCCACAGGTGGGAGACGGGGTCGGGGAAGTTGTAGACAGATTCAATCGTGTTGTATCCTCCCCAATAGCGTCCGGTCTTGTGCGAACCATACTGCACGAAGTCACCGTACAGCGGTCTGCGGGGAGTCATTATCACTTGGTATCCGTTTTCGAGTGCTTTGACGAGCTGGTATTTACGGTCGTGCCGCCACCACATGACCACCATCTTTTCGGAAGAGACTCCGGCGTCTACGGCTTCGTCCCAAGCGATGATTTTACGTCCTTTCCGGTAGGCTATGTCCGCTACGCGGCGAATGAAGTATTGCTCCAGCCCTATTTCGTTCTTCAAACCGTGTTCCCGGATGAAGCTTTGTATCGATGGGTCGGTAAACCAGCTTTGGTTTCCGAAGTGCACTTCGTCTCCTCCCACATGGATGTAGGGCGCGGGGAAGAGTTGTATCAGTTCGTCCATCACATTGCTGATGAATTCGTAGGTCTCTTCCTTGCAGGGATGGAACGTGAAGTGTTGCCAACGCCCTTCGCCGCCTCCGGATATTTCGGGGTAGGCACGGCACACGGATGTGGCGTGTCCCGGCATATCAAACTCCGGTATCACGGTGATGTGGCGTTCGGCCGCATAGGCTACAATCTCTTTGATTTCCTGCTGGGTGTAGTAGCGTGCCGGGGCTTTTGAGTCGCTCCAGTTGCCTATCGCCCCTTCGGTGGTGAGTTTGGGGTAGCGCTTGATTTCGATGCGCCAGCCGGTCTCGTCCGTCAGGTGCCAATGGAATACGTTCAGCTTCAGCGAAGCCATGATATCCAGGTATTTCTTCACTTTTTCCTTTCCGAAGAAGTGGCGGCTTTCGTCCAGCATGAATCCGCGCCAGGCATAGCGGGGGCTGTCTTCGATGACGCACGCTTTGATTTTGCCTTTGCCCGCACGTGCCAGCTGTAGCACGGTCTCCTGCGCATAAAACAATCCCGCTTCGTCGGCTGCCTCCAATAATATATGTGTGGGGGATACGGTCAGGCGATAAGCCTCGTTGTTTGCAAAACGGCTGGGGCTTAGTTGCAGTTCGATATTTCCCGTAGAACGGGTCTGCCCTGAAGCCAACCGGTTGACTTTCTCTTCGAACGACCTGCAAAGAGCGTCGGACACCCCGTTGCCTTTCACAATCCGGGTCTGTCTGCCGAGCACGAAGTTTTCCTTCGACGTTGCCGTGTATTTCAGCGGAGTGGGAATCACTGTCTCTTGTGCGTTGATGGTGGAACCGGTATAGACCAATAAGAGTAGGAATAAAAATAACTTTTTCATAGGTTTGATTTATAAATGAGTAAAAACAATAATCATTGTGTTTGCCGCGAACAAAGCTACGAAAATATTCCGTACCACGGAAGGCTTCTGCTGTGTTTTGATGCCGGAATGGTAAAATAGTGTGATAAAAACGATGTGGGATGCAAATAAATGTCGTATTTCCGAGGAAATGTCTTATTTTTGTTTCTCAATAATATAAATCTTATGAGTGTGACACCTCTTTATAATGAGTTTCCTCTGTTCCTGAAACGTTATTTTCCGTATAAGGTACAGAAGATTTCGCTGAATGCCGGATTTACCTGCCCCAACCGCGACGGGAGCAAAGGGTACGGCGGCTGTACTTACTGCAACAACCAGACGTTCAATCCCGACTATTGCCGCACCGAAAAACCGATAGACCTGCAACTGGAGGAAGGAAAACGCTTTTTTGCCCACAAGTATCCCGAGATGAAGTATCTGGCATACTTCCAGGCGTATACCAATACGTACGGCGAACTGGAGTCGCTGAAGCGGAAGTATGAAGAAGCGTTGGCGATAGACGGGGTGGTGGGGCTGGTCATCGGTACCCGTCCCGACTGTATGCCCGACGACCTGCTCCGGTATCTGGAAAGCGTCAACAGACATACCTTTCTCTTGGTGGAATACGGCATTGAGAGCACCTACGACGAGACGCTCCGCCGCATCAACCGCGGGCATACGTTCCAGGCCACCGTCGACGCGGTGGAGCGGACGGCAGCTTGCGGCATATTGACAGGCGGACACGTCATTCTGGGATTGCCGGGCGAAACCCATCCCGACATCGTGGCACAGGCGAAAGAGCTGTCGCGCTTGCCGCTCACCACGCTGAAAATGCACCAGCTGCAACTGATACGCGGCACCCGCATGGCGATGGAATATGAACAGCATCCCGAAGATTTCCACCTTTTCGATGTGGAAGAGTACATCGACCTGGTAGTGGATTATGTGGAGCATCTTCGTCCGGACCTTGTGCTCGAACGCTTCGTCTCGCAGTCTCCCAAAGAGCTGCTTATCGCGCCCGACTGGGGGCTGAAGAATTACGAATTTAACCATCGGGTTCAAAAAAGAATGAAAGAACTTGATGCATATCAGGGGAAGAAGTATGAAATGTGAGAAAAAAGATTTATTTTTGCCGTTGGTAAATATGGAACCAATCTAAATTAGAAGATTATGACAATGAACCTGAAAACCGTGATAAAAGGAAAAATCCACTATGTGGGAGTGAACGACCGCAACAAGCACTTGTTTGAAGGTATGTGGCCATTACCTTATGGAGTCTCCTACAACTCTTACCTGATAGACGATGAGACAGTCGCGCTGATTGATACGGTAGACGCCTGCTACTTCGAAGTCTATCTCCGGAAAATAAAAAGCATCATCGGCGAACGCCCTATCCAGTATCTTGTCATCAACCACATGGAGCCGGACCATTCCGGTTCTATCCGCCTGATAAAACAACACTATCCCGACATCATCATTGTGGGCAACAAGCAGACCTTCGGTATGATAGAAGGCTTCTACGGCGTGACGGGCGAACAATATGTGGTGAAAGACGAGGATTTCCTGGCTTTGGGCCACCACAAACTCCGTTTCTATATGACCCCGATGGTGCACTGGCCCGAAACGATGATGACGTTCGACGAAACGGAAGGCGTGCTCTTCTCGGGCGACGGCTTCGGCTGTTTCGGTACGCTCGACGGCGGCTTCCTCGATACACGCATCAACCTGGACAAGTATTGGGATGAGATGGTCCGCTACTATTCCAATATTGTAGGGAAGTACGGTTCGCCCGTGCAGAAGGCGTTGGCAAAGCTGGGCGGGTTGCCCATCACCGCTATCTGCTCCACCCACGGGCCGGTGTGGACGGAAAACATAGCCAAGGTGGTAGGCGTCTACGACCGCCTGAGCCGTTATGCCGCCGACGAAGGTGTCGTCATCGTGTATGGCTCCATGTACGGCAATACCGAACAGATGGCGGAAGCGGTTGCTGCGGAACTCTCCGCGCAAGGCATCCGGAATATCGTGATGCACAATGTCAGCAAGAGCAATCCCTCGTACATCATAGCCGATATATTCAAATACCGGGGCCTGATAATCGGAAGCCCCACCTACAGCAACCAGATTTATCCGGAAGTGGAGTCGCTGCTCTCCAAGATTCTGGTGCGTGAGGTGAAAGGCCGTTATTTAGGCTGGTTCGGTTCGTTCTGCTGGGCGGGTGCCGCCGTGAAGCGCATGGGCGAATTTGCGGAGAAGAGCAAGTTCGAGATTGTGGGCGACCCGGTGGAAATGAAACAGGCGATGCGTGACATCACCTACGAGCAGTGCGAAAACCTGGCGCGCGCCATGGCGGAGCGTCTGAAGAAAGACAGAAAGTGACAGTTAACCTCCAATTTATTAACCTAATAAAATAATCGTAATGAGACTAATCATTCAACCGGATTATCAATCCGTATCACAGTGGGCGGCACATTATGTGGCTGCCAAAATCAAAGCTGCCAACCCGACACCCGAGAAACCGTTTGTTCTGGGATGCCCCACGGGTTCTTCGCCGCTGGGTATGTACAAGGCGCTGATCGACCTGAACAAGAAAGGCATCGTCTCTTTCCAGAATGTGGTGACTTTCAATATGGACGAGTATGTCGGCCTGCCGAAAGAACATCCCGAAAGCTACTATTCGTTTATGTGGAACAACTTCTTCGGCCACATCGACATCAAGCCGGAAAATACCAACATCCTGAACGGCAATGCCGCAGACCTTGATGCGGAATGCGCGCGCTACGAAGAAAAGATCAAGTCGTACGGCGGCATCGACCTCTTCATGGGCGGCATCGGTCCCGACGGGCACATCGCCTTCAACGAACCGGGTTCTTCCTTGTCGTCGCGTACCCGCCAGAAGACGCTGACCACCGATACCATCATCGCCAACTCTCGTTTCTTTGACAACGACGTGAACAAAGTGCCCAAGACTTCCTTGACCGTAGGTGTAGGCACCGTGCTCAGCGCCCGCGAAGTCATGATTATCGTCAACGGCCACAACAAGGCACGCGCCCTCTACCATGCTGTTGAAGGCCCCGTGATGCAGATGTGGACCATCAGTGCCCTGCAGATGCACGAAAAGGGAATCATCGTTTGCGACGATGCCGCCACTGCGGAACTGAAAGTCGGTACCTACCGTTACTTCAAGGACATCGAAGCAGACCACCTCGATCCGGCTTCGTTGCTGAAGTAAGGACGAGCATAGATACGAAACAGAAGAGTGTGCCGGAGAAGATGGTGAGTCATCTTTTTCGGCACACTCTTCTTATTTAAAGTTGTGAGATACGCGTTCTTTACATATTTCCCGTAGAAAGTAATCGTGAATATTAAAAAGGTAAATCCCGCCCATAATACACATTAGGCTCCATAAGGTAATCAATTCCCTTTTCTTCACATAAAGGTGATTGTATCTGAAGCTTATCTAAATATATTCTACATTTGGAGATATTATTAATTTCCTCTCGACGGGCTTTACTCAGTTCTAAGAACTCCTCGTTTTGGTCTATGCCGAGGAAACGGCGCCCTAAGAGATTGGCTGCAATACCGGTTGTACTGCTGCCAGTGAATGGGTCTAAAATCCATGCGTTGGGAAGAGTTGAAGCTTGGATAATTCGTGATAGAACGCACAATGGCTTTTGGGTTGGGTGTTTACCGCACGACTTTTCCCATGGAGCAATAACCGGTAAGTGCCATACATCACGCATTTGAGTGCCGCCATTTATCTTTTTCATAAGTTCATAATTAAAAAAATGAGACACTTTAGGCTCTTTACGAGCCCAAAGAATGTACTCTGTGGAATGGGTAAAGTATTTACAGGACAGGTTTGGTGGTGGGTTTGTCTTTTCCCATGTAATACAGTTCAAGATTTTGAATCCCAGTTCCGTCAAGCAACGCGCGACGGAAAAGATATTATGATACGTACCGCTTATCCAAATACTTCCATTGCTTTTCAACTTATTCCGACAAGCGGCAATCCAAGATTTATCAAATTGATAATCCTCTTCATATCCATTAGATTTGTCCCAATCGCCTTTATTAACGGATACCATTTTGCCGCTTTGAACACTTATCCCTCCGTTTGAAAGATGGTAAGGAGGATCTGCGAAAATCATATCAAACTTGAATTCAAACGAACTCAACAGTTCGATGCAATTCCCGTTCAAAAGAGTAAAATCTTTATTCCCTGATTTATAATAGGCTATTGGCATTTTAGATAAGAACTTTTGAAATTATTCCATCTTCAAGGTCCGAGATGCTGTAAAGATATCCCAAAACATCAAAGGTCTCTTTCAGATTGTTTTTTGCACTACGCCAACCCCATCCATCGGTAAACCAGACAAATTTGAAATATTCTAACTCCTTGGTTCCCATGGTGATGGTTCTATAACTACGTGCTGTTTCATTCAGTTTGGAACCACTGCTGGTATAAAAGTTGGTCTCTATTCCATAAACGACATCTTTACCCTTTACAACAAAATCAAATCTCTTTTCTGCTCTGCCATTATTGGAAATGGAAGATAAGTCTATATTCCATTTAGCCTCTATTTCATGAATATACATTTCTTTAAAATAGGAGATTCCTTTTACAAGTCCGGCTTTGCAAAGAAAGTTTTCTACAAGATTTTCCATTAGGTGGCCTCCGCGATTTTTACGGCCATTGGAATCGAGTCCGGTTTCTATACCTGTCACATAATCTACAAGATTGTTGACTATATGATTCTCTATCAAATCAAACAACCCGGTTTTACGCATGAATTTAGCATATTCTTCATTTGTGCAGTTCGGTTTGTCAAAGTGAAAATCAATTTGTCCTTCTTCATCCATAGCCATAATGTCAAATTCACGTTTAGCCAAAAGAATAGGAATGCAATTTAATGTTTCAGGATATTGTATCAAGATACTTTTAAATTCATCTTCAATATTCTTTGACCCAATCAGAGAATTCAAGATATTGAGTGGAATTTTTATGGCATCCACGTTATTGAATACCTTATTGAAATCAATGTAATATTTGCGGGTTTTCTCGGAAGTCATGTCGTAGCAGACCTGTATCAAAATTCATTCAATAAAACTACTGTATTGAATAAAATCCGGCTTTTTTTATTCAATACACTCCACCACATGATACACCGTGCCGAACCGCGTCCTGCGCGACGGCACTTCGTGTTTCTGCAATATCCTTCCGAACACATTCACTTTCTTGGCAGAGAGCGGCAGGGCGCTGTAGCGGCGGATGCGGTTCAGTATCTCGGCAGAGGAGAGCCATTCGCCCTCTTCGTCGGGCTTGGCGATGCGGAAGTAGTGGTAGAACAGCTGCTCTTCCGGGGGCGTCTGCTCGAAGTCGCGGTTGCCTTCGGTCATGATTTGCTCGTCGGCGTGGTCGAACCAGTAGCGCTCGCCGTGGTCCAGCTCGTACATGGCTTGGGCGTACAGCTGGCTGTAGTCTATCGGGCGGGAGGTGTCGATGGTGCCGGTCACGTCGATGCAGATGAAGCGGCGGCTGCCGCTGGGGTCGGTCAGCAGGTCCTTCTGGTTGCTGGTGGCGATGAACGAGGCGTAGCGGCGCATCTCGAGCACGGCGTTGGCATAGGGTTTGCGCATATTGACGACGGGTTTCTGGAGGATGTGCTTCAGGAAGCCCTGCTGGGCGACGCTTATCTGGTCGAACTCGTCGATGTTGATGAGCGCGAAGCGGTTCAGGTAGAGCTCGGCGTCGCGTTTGCGCGAGAAGTCGATGCTGTCGGTGTAGTACACCCGCAGTTCGGGCGGCACGATGCTGCGGCAGAAGGTGGATTTCCGCGTGCCTTGCGCGCCCACCAGCAGGGGCGAGACGCTGTTGGCGTATTTCTTGTCGGTGTTTCCCCGCCAGTGTGCCACCATGCAGAGGAACCAGCGGTGGAACAGCTCCGGCCAGTGCGGGTTGCGGCAGGGGACGGTCTGCGCCAGCGCGTGGATGCGATCCTTCCCGTCCCAGCGTGCCAGGTCGTAGAGGTAGTCTTCGAGCGGGTTGAACACGGGCACGCGGTTGGAGTAGACGTAGCGGCTGATGTCCCTGTCCCACAGCGGGATGCCTTCGGACTGGGCGTCCAGGGCGATGCTGTTCAGCGTGCGCTTGTCGATGGGGGTGAAGCGGAAGCGGAAGGAGTTGCGCTCGCGGTATTCCACTTCGCCTATCTGGGTGTTGTAGCGGAAGTCGTAGCGCCGTTTCATGAACTCGTCGGTCTGCAAGGCAAGCAGCTGCTCCTTGCTGAGGCTGCTGCGGGTGCCGAAGCCTTTGCACGCCTGGTAGACGTTTCTCACCACCTGCCGGATGACGCCCTCCTGCCGGCGGAAGTAGTAGTGGAAGGCGGTGCGCTTCACGGTTTCCTCTTCGGGGATGCCCGTGCGGAAGCAGTTTTCGGCAAGGCGTGCCACAAGCTGGTGGAGGTCGTCGGTGAGGGAGAGGGCGGCGCCGTCCCGCTCTTCGGAGAGTTCGGCGAAGGTCTGGCGGAGGGCGGCTTCGAACAGCATAATCAGGGCGTCTTCCGCTTCGTATCCCGGGACGGCGCGCGTCAGGGGCGACTTCTCGTGCTGCACGGCTTCGCGGTAGGTCGTCTCGTCGGGCATGGAGGCGGGTTGCGCGAGGGAGAACGGCACGGAGTCCGGGCGGTACAGCGCTTCGGGGTCGTAGGAGAGACGCGAGTATTGTTTCGTGGCGGGCTCCTTCAGCAGGATGTCGAAGGGCAGCTGGGGCTGGTAGCACTTCACGGCAAGGCGGTAGGCGTGGGCGTGGAATGCTTCCACCTCTTCCGGGCGCTTGGGCAGCGTGTTGTCCGGACGGACGAAGGTGGTCCAGATTTTCACGCTCCGGCCGCTGGAGCCGGTGAACACCAGCCGCGTCTGCGGCTGTTCCCAGGCAAGGCGTTTCACGAGCGCCACTTCCGGCTTGCCCGACAGCGGGCCTACGGTCAGTTCCACGATGCCGTTGTAGCTTTTCGTCTGAAAGGCGCCGTCCGTCCGTCGGAGTTCCACGGCGGGCAGCACTTTGGGCAGGCGGTCGGCTTCGGTGCAGCGCTTGTCGCGCAGGGCATAGCGCAGTTGCTCGCGGAAGGCGGACACGGGGCGGGCCTTGTTTTCCGTCTTTATCTTTTGCAGGAAAGTGTCCAAATCGATGGTCGTAAGCGTGCATTTCCCGTCTTTTTCTCTCAGTTGGGTGATTTTCATCTTCTTTTCAGGTGTTTTTTGATGGTTTTCGTTGTTGGTTGGGGCCTTTTTGCTGCTGATTGAGGCCTTTTTCATTGCAGGTTGAGGCTTTTTTGCTGTGGTTTGGCGGCTCTCTCCTTGTTTCCCGACGTGGTTTCTCCCTTTGAAACAGTCTGTTTCTCCCTTTGGAACAGTTTGTTTCTCCCTTTGGAACAGTTTGTTTCTCCCTTTGGAACAGTTTGTTTCACTCCCTCGAAACAGTTTGTTTCACTCCCTCGAAACAGTTTGTTTCATACCTTTGAAACAGTTTGTTTCACTCCCTTGAAACACTTTGTTTCACTCCCTTGAAACAATTTGTTTCATGCTGGGAACCAGTGCGGTAGCTCTGCTTGGCAGACTGCCGGGGGCGTACTTCTCTCTTCTTTTCTTCGGGAGCGGCGGTCGGCGTGATAGATACTTGTAAGGATTTTTATCTATCACGCCCATCTGTCACGCGGTAACAGGTTTACTATCAGCTGCGTATCGCCTGTCGCGTGATAGCATGACAGATGTTTTTCATTTTCAACTTTATGGAGGAGGAAATGTTTGCCGTTTTTATCAGTAAAAGCTGTACTCTTCGCTGTACCTTTCGTATTGCGGGGCTTCTTGGATGCCGTTCTGCTTGAACACTTGGCTGATATACGCCTGTGCCTTGGGGTATAACCCTTGCTCCATGCGGTAGTAGCGGTAGTAGGCGGTTCGGCCGAAGTAGGCGAGAAGCTGCATCTTGATGGACCTTGCACACTTGTGCGGCACGTTGTCGAGAAGGTGCTTGATGCCCCATGCCACGTGGTACTTCCGGGTTTCGCAGAAGTAGGGGCAGGCACTGGTGTCGGCGGGAATGCAATGGGGGTTGACGACGCGCAGGGTAGGGTATTGTGAGCTACTGTTGGCTGCAACCAGGTGGCGCAGGCATTTTTCTTTGCGAGTACACAGGCTATTGAAACAGTGGGCGTACTCGTAAGGCACCGACTGATAGTCGAATTTGTTTTCCATTATGTGTGTTTTACGTAGCTGCTGTCTTGCAGATACCGGACAAAGGTAGGGAATATAAGTGGGCATTCCTAACTTAATAGGGTAAAAGTTTTATTTAAGGAGTTATCGGGAGTTATCGGGAGTTATCACTCCGCTACGCTCCGTTAGGAGTTATCGGGAGTTATCACTCCGCTACGCTCCGTTAGGAGTTATCGGCCGATACTATCGCCTTATGCAAACAGGGCTATCGGCTTATATAAACAAGACTATTGGCTTCTAACTCCCGATAACTCCCGTTAACTCCCGATAACTCCTTCTAATCCCTCTTTATGTTACATAACATTGTTTAGTAACACAGCCCATTTCATTGCTTTTCTTTTGATTAATTCCTAATTTGCGGCTCACAAAATAATGGCATACGAAAGCGTGCTGAGTATTCACTTTAAATCTTATATATCATGAAAGTATATCAGACGAATGAAATCAAGAACATTGCCCTTCTTGGCAATGACGGCTCGGGTAAAACCACTCTCACGGAAGCGCTGCTCTATGAGAGTGGTATTATAAAACGTCGCGGCAGGATTACTGCCAAGAATACGGTCAGCGATTACTTCCCGGTGGAACAGGAATACGGCTATTCTGTGTTTTCCACCGTTTTCCATGTGGAATGGAACGGCAAGAAACTGAACATCATCGACTGTCCGGGCAGTGACGACTTTGTGGGAGCCGCCATGACGGCGCTCAACGTCACCGACACGGCTATCCTGCTGCTGAACGGGCAATACGGTCCCGAAGTAGGTACACAGAACCATTTCCGCTACACCGAGAAGCTGGGCAAGCCGGTCATCTTCCTTGTGAACCAGCTCGACCATGAGAAGTGCGACTACGACATGGTGCTGGAACAGTTGCAGTCCATTTACGGCTCGAAGGTCGTCCCCGTACAGTATCCGCTGTCCACCGGGCCGAACTTCAACTCGCTGATTGACGTGCTTCTGATGAAGAAATACTCGTGGGGGCCGGAAGGCGGAGCGCCTACCATCGAAGATGTCCCCGCCGAAGAGATGGAGAAGGCCACAGCCCTGCACAAGGCGTTGGTGGAGGCGGCCGCCGAACACGACGAGACGCTGATGGAGAAATTCTTCGAACAAGACTCCCTGACCGAAGACGAAATGCGCGAAGGCATCCGCAAGGGATTGGCTTGCCGCGGGATGTTCCCCGTGTTCTGCGTCTGTGCAGGCAAGGACATGGGTGTACGCCGCCTGATGGAGTTCCTGGGCAATGTGGTTCCGTTTGTGGACGAAATGCCGCCGGTGCACAACACGCGCGGCGAAGTGGTGAAACCCGACCCGGAAGCACCCACTTCCTTGTACTTCTTCAAGACAGCCGTCGAGCCGCACATCGGTGACGTGCAGTACTTCAAGGTGATGAGCGGCAAGGTGCACGAAGGGGATGACTTCTCCAACGCCGACCGCGGCTCCAAAGAACGCATCGCACAGATTTATGCCTGCGCGGGTGCCAACCGCATCAAGGTAGAAGAGATGGTGGCGGGCGACATCGGCTGCACCGTGAAGCTGAAAGACGTGCATACGGGCAATACGCTGAATGCCAAAGGCTCCGAACACCGCTTCAATTTCATCAAATATCCGAACTCCAAATATTCACGCGCCATCAAGCCGCTGAACGAGGCCGACACGGAAAAGATGATGGCCATCCTGAACCGTATGCGCGAGGAAGACCCGACGTGGGTCATCGACCAGTCCAAGGAACTGCGGCAGACCATTGTGCACGGACAGGGCGAGTTCCACCTGCGCACGCTGAAGTGGCGCCTGGAGAACAATGAGAAGCTGCAGGTCAAGTTCGAAGAGCCGCGCATCCCGTACCGCGAGACTATCACCAAGGCTGCCCGTGCCGACTACCGGCATAAGAAGCAGTCCGGTGGCGCCGGTCAGTTCGGTGAAGTCCACCTGATTGTGGAACCCTATTATGAAGGTATGCCGATGCCGGAAACCTACAAGTTCAACGGGCAGGAGTTCAAGATGAACGTGAAAGGCGTCGAGGAAGTCCCGTTGGAGTGGGGCGGCAAGCTGGTGTTCGTCAACAGCATCGTGGGCGGTTCCATCGATGCCCGTTTCATGCCCGCCATCCTGAAAGGTGTCATGTCGCGCATGGAGCAAGGCCCGCTGACCGGTTCGTATGCCCGTGATGTACGTGTCATCGTGTACGACGGCAAGATGCATCCGGTAGACTCCAACGAAATCTCCTTCATGCTGGCAGGCCGCAACGCGTTCAGCGAAGCGTTCAAGAACGCCGGCCCGAAGATTCTGGAGCCGATATACGATGTGGAGGTGTTTGTTCCTTCCGACAAGATGGGCGACGTGATGAGCGACCTGCAGGGACGCCGTGCCATGATTATGGGCATGAACAGCGAGGCGGGCTACGAGAAGCTGATAGCCAAAGTTCCTTTGAAGGAGATGTCTTCCTATTCGACGGCACTGAGTTCCTTGACGGGCGGCCGTGCTTCGTTCATCATGAAATTTGCCAGCTACGAGCTTGTTCCGGGCGATGTGCAGGATAAGCTTATCAAGGAATTTGAGGCAAAACAGGCAGAGGAATAGAATTTTTTAGTAAATAAGGAAGCCGCCGTCCGCCCGCGAGGGGGATGGCGGCTTTTTTAGTAGAAGGAGTTATCGGGAGTTTTTTATTTAAGGAGTTATCACTCCGTTAGGAGTTATCGGGAGTTATCAGCCGACAAGTCGGCTTAGGAGTTAGAAACCGATAGTCCTGTTTATATAAGGCGATAGTATCGGCCGATAACTCCTAACGGAGCGTAGCGGAGTGATAACTCCCGATAACTCCTAACGGAGTGATAACTCCTTTAAATAAAAAATCCGTCAACACAGATTAAGAATATGTAGGAATGTGAATGCCGATATTTAATTTTTTATTAAATTTGCAAACCAAAGGCGCTTTGCTTTGTTATAATGCTTATAATGCGACTTAAAAAACATTCTACGGTTAATTAACGAGAAGCTTCGGTTAAATCAGGTTAATGGATTAGGAATGTTAATTAGGAAGTGTTAATTTTGTAGCTATGAAAAAGTCGACAATATGGATATTGGGCATCGTTATGGGCCTCTCTTTCATCAGTTTGCTCTATTTGCAGATCAGCTATATCGAGGAAATGGTGAAGATGCGTAACGAGCAGTTTGATGAAGCGGTGAAGCGTGCTTTGCTGGCTGCTTCAAAAGATGTGGAGTCCGCTGAGGTTGACCGTTGGTTGCGCGAGGATATATCGGAAGCGGAGAAGAGAGCGTGGGAACAAAGTTCGCAAGGCAAAGGCGTGGTGCAGACGCAACGTTTCACGGTTACGCTGCCGGACGGGACAAGGTATTCGGCTACCGAACTGAAAACCTTCACCGGAAAGGCGTCAGAATTGCCAAGAGCGATGATTTCACGCAAGCATGGGACAAAGACAATACCTCAGACATCGCGTTCGCTGGCAGATGCCATAAAGAACCGTTATCTGTATCAGCGGGCTTTGTTGGACGAGGTGGCCTGGCAGATGGTATACCATGCCAAGGACAAACCGATAGAGGAACGGGTGAATTTCAAGAACCTGGACCAGTATCTGAAATCGGGGCTGATTGACAACGGTATAGAGCTGAACTATCACTTCAAGGTGATAGACCGGGACGGCAGGGAAGTGTATCGCTGTTCGGACTACAATGACGAAGGCAGTGAGAGCGCCTATTCGCAACCCTTGTTCCTGAACGACCCGCCCGCCCGCATGAGTGTCGTCAAGATACATTTTCCGGGCAAAAGGGATTACATTTTCGACTCGGTCAGCTTTATGATTCCGTCGATAATATTCACCTTTGTCCTGTTGATAACGTTCATCTTCACGATTTACATCGTGTTCCGCCAGAAGAAGTTGACGGAGATGAAGAATGACTTTATCAACAACATGACGCACGAGTTCAAGACGCCGATTTCGACCATCTCGTTGGCGGCGCAGATGCTGAAAGACCCGGCTGTAGGCAAATCTCCGGCGATGTTCCAGCATATATCGGGCGTCATTAACGACGAGACGAAGCGCCTGAGGTTTCAGGTGGAGAAGGTGCTCCAGATGTCGATGTTCGACCGGCAGAAGGCTACCCTGAAGATGAAGGAGCTGGATGCCAATGAGCTGATTGCCGGTGTAATCAATACGTTCGCCCTGAAGGTGGAACGGTATAACGGTAAGATTGAATCGGATCTGAAAGCGGCCGACCCGGTCATCTTTGTCGATGAGATGCATATCACGAACGTGATTTTCAATCTCATGGATAATGCGGTGAAGTATAAAAGGCCGGATGTGGACCTACTGCTGACGGTGAAGACCTGGAACGAACCGGGCAAGCTGATGATTTCCGTGCAAGACAACGGCATCGGCATCAAGAAGGAAAACTTGAAAAAGATATTTGATAAGTTCTATCGCGTGCATACGGGTAATCTGCACGACGTGAAAGGCTTCGGGCTTGGCTTGGCTTATGTGAGGAAGATTATTCAGGACCATAAGGGGACTATCCGGGCAGAGAGTGAACTGAATGTCGGAACTAAATTTATTATTGCATTACCTCTATTAAAAAATTGATTGATATGGACGAGAAACTGCGTATTTTATTGTGCGAAGATGATGAGAATCTTGGTATGCTTTTAAGAGAATATTTACAGGCCAAAGGCTATGCGGCCGAGTTATATCCCGATGGAGAGGCAGGATACAAGGCTTTCCTGAAGAACAAATATGACTTGTGTGTGTTCGACGTGATGATGCCGAAGAAAGACGGCTTTACGCTGGCACAGGAGGTGCGTGCCGCCAATGCGGAAATCCCCATTATCTTCTTGACGGCCAAAACCCTGAAAGAGGATATCCTGGAAGGATTCAAAATCGGTGCGGACGATTACATCACCAAGCCGTTCAGCATGGAAGAGCTGACTTTCAGAATTGAAGCTATCTTGCGTCGTGTCCGTGGCAAGAAAAACAAGGAAAGCAGCATTTACAAGATTGGCAAATTTACGTTCGACACCCAAAAGCAGATTTTGTCGACGGCTGAAGGACAGACCAAGCTGACTACGAAAGAGTCTGAGCTGTTGGGCCTGCTTTGTGCGCACGCCAACGAAATCCTGCAACGCGACTTTGCATTGAAGACCATTTGGATTGATGACAACTACTTCAACGCACGTAGCATGGACGTGTACATCACCAAACTGCGCAAGCACCTGAAGGAAGATGATTCCATCGAAATCATCAATATTCATGGAAAGGGATACAAACTGATTACTCCGGAAACCGAACCCTGACGGGCGGTTTCCGGGTGGCGGGAATAAAAAAAGGCGGTTGCAATGCAATCGCCTTTTTTGTTCCTTTTCTGTTGCCTGGTCGGTATTAATCTGCAATTCTTTTGTTGATAAGAATGTAAGAAACCAATCCTACTACTACTAAAACAACGCTGGTTCCCAAAATTGCATTGTTATTTACATTGCCGGTAAAAGAACATACAATCAAGATTACAGCTCCTACTAAGATTAATATCAATCCCAGATTTTTTAATAAGCCTTTCATGTGTGTGTATTTTTATAGATTATTGTTATCATAATTCTTGTTACAAAGAAAAGCATAATTCTTTAACAAGCGAAATTATTTTTGCAAAAAAACTATATTTTAATGAAGAATGGAGAATGTTTTAGTCTTTTGTATTGAAAAATATCTTTCTCAACACCTCTTGGCTGACGCTTAATTCTTCAATGGTGATATCTTGCAACGCTTCTTTCAGTGTCCGGTTGGCGATGACGCGGGCACGTTCCTCCAGCTCCTTGCCGTCTTTGGTCAGGTGTATCAGGTTGGTGCGGCGGTCTTTCTTGTCCGAGATGCGCACCACGAGGTGCTGGCGTTCCATGTTGTCTATGAGTCGGGTCATGCTGGGCTTGTCCTTGAAAGTTGCATTGCACAACTCTTGTTGCGTCACCCCGTCTTTCTCCCATAGGAAAATGAGGACGGTCCATTGCTCGGGAGTGATTTCCAGGCCGTTCTGTCTGAAGTTGCGCGACAGCTTACGGTTAATGGCGGCAGATACCTTGCCGTTGAGTATGGCGAATATCAACCGGATGTCGAAATTAAATTGCTCTATCATGAAATTATTGTTTAAACAACCTTGCAAATATAGTCATAAGTTGGATACGATACAAAATAAGTCCGGTAATTTTTGTAGTTCCAAAAAAATGCTTACCTTTGCACCCGCATTTAATAAACGCATAATTTATTTATTTAATTAAACGAGTATGAATCAATACGAAACCGTTTTCATTTTGACTCCCGTTTTGTCTGATGTTCAGATGAAGGAAGCGGTAGAGAAATTCAAAGGCATCCTTACTGCTGAAGGTGCTGAGATTGTAAATGAAGAGAACTGGGGACTGAAGAAGCTGGCTTACCCGATCCAGAAGAAGTCAACCGGTTTCTATCAGCTGATTGAGTTCAATGCAGAACCTACTGTAATTGAGAAATTGGAAATTAACTTCCGTCGTGACGAACGCGTCATCCGTTTCTTGACTTTCAAGCAAGACAAGTACGCTGCCGAATACGCTGCGAAGAGAAGAAGTGTTAAATCAACTAAAAAGGAGGATTAATCATGGCACAACAAGTTCAATCAGAAATCAGATATTTAACTCCGCCCTCAGTAGACGTTAAGAAGAAAAAATACTGCCGTTTCAAAAAGAGCGGTATTAAGTACATCGACTACAAAGACCCCGAATTCTTGAAGAAATTCTTGAATGAGCAAGGTAAAATCCTTCCGCGCCGTATTACCGGTACTTCTTTGAAGTATCAGCGTCGTGTAGCTCAAGCTGTGAAGAGAGCGCGTCACCTGGCGTTGCTGCCTTATGTAACTGACATGATGAAATAATAGGAGGAGGAAAGTATGGAAATTATATTGAAAGAAGACATCGCAAACTTGGGTTATAAGAACGATATCGTGACCGTGAAGTCCGGTTACGGTCGTAACTACCTCATCCCGACAGGTAAAGCTGTCATCGCTTCTCCTTCTGCCAAGAAAATGCTGGCAGAGGAACTGAAGCAACGTGCCCACAAGTTGGAGAAAATCAAAAAGGATGCAGAAGAAGTGGCTGCTAAACTGGAAGGCGTATCTTTGAAGATTGCTACGAAAGTCAGCTCTACCGGTACTATCTTCGGTTCTGTCAGCAACATCCAGATTGCCGAGGAATTGGCGAAACTGGGTCATAACATCGATCGTAAGATTATCGTTGTGAAAGACGCTGTAAAAGAAATCGGCAATTACAAGGCTGTCGTTAAGCTGCACAAGGAAGTTTCTGTAGAGATTCCTTTTGAAGTAGTTGCAGAAGAGGCATAATGATTTTGAGACTATAATAAAAGAAAGGAGCCCGGTTCTTCATGGAATCGGGCTTTTTTTTAGGATAAACACAGAGACACAGAGGCACAGAGGTTTTTTGGAATATGAGTGATATGAAAAAAAACTCTGTGTCTCCGTGTCTCTGTGTTCCCATCAAGAGAAGATATAAAAAAAGTCTGCCCGTACTTTCGTACGTCAGACTTTCAATTCTCTCTAATGTTGTTCTGAATTATTCAGCTACAACTGCTGCGCTGTCTACTACGGCAGTATCAGCTACGGCTGCTGCAGCGGCTTCAGCTGCTGCTGCTTCTACAGCTGCGATTGAATCGGCGATACGGATTGAATCTGCTTTTGCTTGTTCAGCGTCAGCTGCTTTGTTACCACAAGATGCGAAAGATACTGCTACGATAGCTGCGGCCATCAAAACTAATTTTTTCATTTTCTTTTACTTTTAAAACGTAATACAATCAATTGCTTTATTAAAACGCTGCAAAGGTATGTACTTTTTAGATAGGTTGTTCTCCAAACCCCAACTTTTTTTATATTTTTTTTCGAGGAGAGCCGTTTTTTTACCTGTCAAGTATGTTTCACAACATATTAATCCTCTGCAATACTGTTATATAAGTACCTTTTGATACTTCTTTTGGGCGTTTTCTCAAATTCTGTAGGATAAAGCTGTATTTGGCTGACTTTTTCGTATGCGGCAACGCTGTTATTCAGATTTTTGAGATTTTCGTCCATGATGGTCTTTAAGTTCTCCGGATTGTTCAGCCCTAAAGAATCCAAGGCTTCGTAGTCGGCATAGACCAAGGCTGTCAGCCGCTTGTTGCGTTCAATCACAAGGCTTTCCAGTACGAACGGCATATTGTTGAGTCGCGCCTCTATCTCTTCCGGAAAAATGTTCTGTCCGCTGGAACTGAGTATCATGGTTTTGCTGCGTCCGCGGATATAGAGGTTGTTTTGCTCGTCCAGCGTGCCGAGGTCGCCGGTGCGCAGCCAGCCGTCTTCGGTGAATACTTCCTTGGTGGCTTCCGGGTTTTTGTAGTAACCTGCCATTACGTTTTCGCCGCGCACCTGTATCTCGCCAAGTTGGTCGTTCGGATTCTCCTTATAGATGCGGGCTTCCATGATGCCGTCGAGCACTCGGCCCGAGGAAGTGGGCACGAACTCGTTCCAGGGAGCGTAGCTGATGAGCGGGGCGCATTCCGTCATGCCGTAGCCGATGGTGAAGGGGAACTTGATGCGGTGGAAGAACTCTTCCACTTCCGGGTTCATGGCAGCACCGCCGATGATGACCTCCTTGAACCTGCCTCCCAGTGCGTCCACCAGTTTCTTGCGGATTTGTCCATAAATCTGTCCGTCTAGCAGGGGGATGCTGAGTGCCCATTTCATGGACTTCTTGTTGATAATGGGCTGGATGACATTCTTGTATATCTTCTCGATGACGAGCGGCACGGTTATAATCAGGTTCGGCTTCACCTCCTCGAACGCCTTCATCAGGATTTTGGGAGAGGGGACTTTGCCCAGCAGTGTGACATGGGTGCCCACCGCCGTGGCGGTCAGGAAGTCGAAAGCACATCCGTAGGCGTGTGCCAGCGGCAGGAAAGAGAGCACCCGGTCGCCTTTTTTCAGCAGGCCGGTGCGGATGCCGAAGGTGACGTTGCCCGCCAGATTGTTGCCCGTCAGCATGACGCCCTTGCTGAAGCCCGTTGTTCCCGACGTGTAGTTCAGCAGCATCACCTTGTCGTTGGAGAGCTCCGTATAGGTGACATCCTGCCGGGTGAAGCCGTCCGGATAGGTTTCTTCCATCTTTTGGTTTTGAAGTTTGAGGAAGCGCTGGATGGTCTCCCCATCGCGCTGGTAGAGGCAGCGGAAGTCGTTGAGGGAGAATACGCCGCGCAGGCCGGTGAGCCGTTCCTCTTCCAGATGTTCCCAGATGGCGTCGCTGGTGAAGAGGAATACCGATTCGGAATGGTTGACGATATGATGCACGTCGTTGGGATTGAAATCTTGCAGGATTGGGACTACGATGCCTCCATACGTGACCACCGCCATGTAGGCGATGCACCAGCGGGCGTTGTTCTTGCCGATGACCGCTATCTTGTCGCCACGGCGCAGCTGGCAGTGCTTGAACAGCAGGTGCAGTTTGGCGATTTCTTTCGCTACTTCCCCGTAGGTGTAGCTTTCGTTTTCTCCGTAATCGGTGTAGCAGGGGAGGTCCCAGTTCTCGCGGAAACTATGTTCGTACAGCTTGATGAAGTTTTCTTGTATCATTGCGCGCTTTTTGATGATTTGTGCAAAAGTAGGAAAAATATAATAATAATGTGTACCTTTGCCGTGGAAATGTGATTTAAACCCATGACAGATACCAATGTATTTCAAGATAAGACGGCCGTTTACTACACGCTGGGGTGTAAACTGAACTTTTCGGAGACGTCGACCATCGGCAGGGCTTTGCGCGAAGCAGGCGTGCGCACGGCGCGCAAAGGCGAGCGGGCGGACATATGCGTGATAAATACCTGTTCGGTCACCGAGGTGGCGGACAAGAAGTGCCGTCAGGCCATCCACCGCCTGGTGAAGCAACACCCGGACGCCTTTGTGGTGGTGACGGGATGCTACGCCCAGCTGAAGCCGGACACCGTGGCAAAGATAGCGGGCGTGGACGTGGTGCTCGGCGCCGAACAGAAGAAAGACCTGCTCCGGTACTTGGGCGACCTGCAGAAGCGCGGCACGGGCGAGGCCTATACTTCCGCCTTGAAGGATATCCGCTCGTTCGCTCCGTCGTGTTCGCGCGGCGACCGCACCCGTTTCTTCCTGAAAGTGCAGGACGGCTGCGACTACTTCTGTTCGTATTGCACCATCCCCTTCGCCCGCGGACGCAGCCGCAACGGAAGTATCGCCTCGCTCGTGGAGCAGGCGCGCCGGGCAGCTGCCGAAGGCGGTAAGGAGATTGTGCTGACCGGCGTCAACATCGGCGATTTCGGCAAGACGACGGGCGAGACTTTCTTCGACCTGGTGAAGGCGCTGGACGAGGTGGACGGCATCGAACGTTACCGCATATCTTCCATCGAGCCCAACCTGCTGACGGATGAAATCATCGAGTTCGTCGCCCGCTCCAAGCGGTTCATGCCCCACTTCCACATCCCCTTGCAATCGGGCAGTGATGAGGTGCTGAAGCTGATGCGCAGGCGCTACGACACCGCACTGTTTGCAGCCAAAGTCGGGAAGATAAAGCAGCTGATGCCCGACGCCTTCATCGGCGTGGACGTGATAGTCGGCACGCGCGGGGAGACGGAGGAGTGTTTCGGGCAGGCATACCGGTTCATCCAAAGCCTGGACGTCACGCAGCTCCACGTCTTCAGCTACTCCGAACGGCCGGGCACGCAAGCCCTCAAGATAGACCACACGGTTTCCCCGGAGGAAAAACACAGACGCAGCCAGCTTCTGCTGCTTTCCTCGGAAGAAAAAACGCGCGCCTTCTACTCCCGCCATATCGGGCAGGCAATGCCCGTGCTGCTGGAACGCTCCAAACCGGGGACGCCGATGCACGGTTTCACTCCAAACTACATCCGCGTGGAAGTCCCGCACGACGATGCGCTGGACAACCGGATGGCCATGGTGCGCCTGGGCGGTTTCAATGAAGACGGCACGGCGCTTTTGGGAGAAATGGAGTTAATGGAAGTTGAAGGAGTTATCGGGAGTTAGAAGGAGTTATCGGGAGTTATCGGCCGATACTCTGCTTTATATATGCAGAACTATTGGCTTTAACTCCTAACGGAGCGAAGCGGAGTGATACTCCCGTTAACTCCCGATAACTCCCAATTCTGTTCCCTTTAATTGACTATAAGTATTAAATAGATTGGCCATGTGGAATAAAGTGAAATCGAGATTGATTTATTGGCTTACCTATGCCGGTATGTGGCTGTTGGCTTTACTTCCTTTCGGGGCACTGTACGTGCTGTCCGACGGGTTCTGCTTTTTGATGCACCGCATCGTACACTATCGCCGCAAGGTGGTACGCACCAACCTGCGCAATGCGTTCCCCGAGAAGAGCGCGGCCGAACTGTGTGCCATCGAGCGCGAGTTCTACCGTTACATCTGCGACTATATGCTCGAAGAGGTGAAGATGCTGCGGATGTCTTTCGGAGAGCTTTGCCGCCGCATGGAGTATGACAACAAGGAAGAGTATCTTGCCATGATTGAGAAGCACGGCGGCATCGTGCTGCTCATACCGCACTACGCCAATTTTGAATGGATTACGGGAATGAGCAGTATCATGCGCGAGGGAGACGTGCCGGTGCAAATCTACAAGCCGCTGCATAACAAATATATGGACGCGATGTTCATGCGTATCCGCGCGCGTTTCGGCGGTTACAATGTGCCGAAGCACTCCACCGCCCGCGAGATTATCAGGTTGCGCCGCGACGGCAAGCGCGTGGCGGTGGGCATGATAACCGACCAGTCGCCCAATGCCAACGAAGCGCACCATTGGACAACTTTCTTGAACCAGGATACCGGCTTCATGGACGGTGCCGAGCGCATCGCCAAGCTGATGGACTTCCCCGTGTTCTACTGCGAACTGCAAAAGCAGGGCAGGGGGTATTGCCGCGTCCGGTTCGACCTGATAACCGAAACCCCGAAAGCCACCGCCGACGGCGAGATAACGGAACTCTATGCCCGCCGCCTGGAACAGACCATCCGGCGCGAGCCGCCCTACTGGTTCTGGTCGCACAAGCGTTGGAAACTGAAACGTGAGGATGTGGTGCAACATGGATAAGACGGCTGTTGTCATACTGAACTGGAACGGATGCGGGATGCTCCGTTCGTTCCTTCCCTCCGTAGTGCGCTGTTCCGAGACGGACGGTGCGGCGGTCTATGTGGCGGACAACGGTTCGACGGACGATTCCGTCGGGATGCTCCGCCGCGAGTTCCCCACCGTACACCTTATCATATTGGGCGAGAACCACGGTTTCGCCGAAGGTTATAACCTTGCCTTGCAGCAGGTGGAGGCCGAGTATGTGGTGCTGCTCAATTCCGACGTGGAGGTCACCCCGAATTGGCTGACGCCGCTTGTCGGCTATATGGACGCGCATCCCGAAGTGGCGGCGTGCCAGCCCAAGATACGGAGTTGGCAGCAACGGGAACTGTTCGAATATGCCGGCGCGGCAGGCGGATTCATCGACCGCTACGGCTATCCTTTCTGCCGTGGGCGGGTGATGAACGTGGTGGAGCGGGACAACGGGCAGTACGATACGGTCCTTCCGGTATTCTGGGCCACAGGCGCCGCCTTGTTCATCCGCCGGAAAGACTATTTTGATGCGGGCGGACTGGACGGTCGTTTCTTCGCCCACATGGAAGAGATTGACCTCTGCTGGCGGCTCCGTGCACGCGGGCGGCAGCTGGTCTGCGTTCCTGCAAGTGTCGTCTACCACGTGGGCGGCGCCACCCTGAAGAAAGAGAATCCCCGCAAGACCTTCCTCAATTTCCGCAACAACCTCCTGATGCTCTACAAAAACCTGCCGCCGGAAGAACTGGCGTCCGTGATGCGTGTGCGTCGGATGCTCGACTATGTGGCGGCGTTGAACTTCCTGCTGCGCGGGCAGTTCTCCAATGTGTGGGCGGTGGTCGGCGCGCGCCGTGCGTTCCGCCGGTTGCGTCCATCGTTTGCAGCGGCACGGGAGGAGAACCTGCGCCGGACGGTGCTTCCGGTCATCCCCGAACGGACGGGGAACAGCATCCTGGTGCAGTTCTATTTGTGCGGGAAGAAGTTTTTCTCGCAGATGTAGCATCCTGCCTTTTCCGTTTCCTGATTCACATTCTGCTTTAGCTTCCGAAACACCGCGTCTTTGCATCCAAAACTCCCGGAGTTTTGGGAACAAACGCCTGGTGTTTTGGGAGCAAACGCCTGGTGTTTTGGGAGCAAATACCTGGTGTTTCGGGAGCAAATACTTGGGGTTTCGGGAGCAAATATTTGGTGTCTCGGGAGCAAAAGTCCGGATGCCTGTTTGGGTAGGCGGTTTATCGGTCGCAATGCACTTCTACACCGGCGGCATCCAGGTCGGCACCCATGGGCGGATTGCGTTTGGAGAGCCGCAGGTCAATGCCCTCTACGGTGGGGAAGTCGCGGAACAGCCGTCTAACAATGCGTCCGCAGACATGCTCCAACAGTTTGGATGGGATGGTCATCTCCTCCTTTACCGCTTCAAATACATCGGCATAGCTCACCGTATCTGCCACGTCGTCCGTCTCTACGGCGCGGGTGATGTCCGTTCGCAGCCGCAGGTCGATGAAGAAGTCGTTGCCTGCGATGGTCTCTTGCCGTCCGACGCCGTGGTAGGCGAAGAAGTGCATCTGTTCTAAGAAAATGTAAGTAGTCATACCAGGTAGAAATGTTCAGGCTGCAAATATAGCGAAAATCTTTGTTCCGCCGGATGCTTGCGCGCTGTAGGTGAGGTGGAAAATATCCCGTGGAACTAAGCAGTCCGCTCCGTAGAATGAAAAAACGGCAGTGTGTCAAAATCCACCACAGATTACCCGGATTATCATAGATTAAATCTTAAATTCTTAATAATCAATCTGATTAATCTGTGATAATCCGGGTAATCTGTGGTGAAAATCAATTATGACACATCCTCGATTTCAGTCGTTTGCCATCGCTTGCCTTATCGCCCGGTCTGTGCGATAAGTTCCTTTATCTTTTCGTTCAGGCTTTCTGCCTTCATCAGCTGCTCCAACGTCAGGTGCATACGCCAGCGCCAGTAGTGTCGCGGGTTGGCGGGGACGTTAATGCGTTCTTCCTGTGCGTTGGGGTTACGCCATTTTCCATCCATCGACAGCCAGTCCTGAAGCGACGGGATGCACAGGATGGAGTTGCTTTGCAGGTGCTGGCGCACCACCTCTTCACAAAGCTCGGGCGTGGCAACAGCCGGGGCGGTACCGTAGTGTCCGAGTATCGTGTTGTAGTAGCGTTGCGTTTGCTGGAAGTCTTCTTCCCACCAGCCGCGCAGCGTGGACATATCGTGCGTGGAGATGGTGCAGACGGAACGGTACGGATACCACTCCGGATGCCCGAACTCATGCGCAGGGTCTTTGGGCATACGCTGTATCTCCAGCGAGAGGATGCGCAGGTCGTTCATCACCCATGCCACGCAGTCGGGAATCATGCCCAGGTCTTCGCCGCACACCAGCATCCGGGTAGACTGCGTCAGTTGCGGCAGTTTGTTCATGGCTTGCTCGCGCCAGAAGTCGTTGTGGCGGTGGTAGTAATATTGGTCGTACAGGCGGTTGAAGGCGGCTTTCTCCCAGTCGTTCAACGAACGGTAGATGTAGTCGTGCTGCACGCCGATGCGCGGGTGGTACTTGTGCGGGTCGTGGCGGTCGGGTACAAACAGTACGTCGCTGATAAGTGCGTACAGCCCATCGCGTATCCAGATGCTGTCTTCGTCCGTCTTGCCGGCAAAGTATGCCTCTACCTTGCGTTGCGTGTCGAACTCGGGACGCATCCGGTAGATTTCCCACGTGTCCGTCGGTTCGATGAAGGTCTGCTTGACATAGTCGGTGTGCGGACCGAACATCTGTCCGAGGAAATATTCGTGTATGTAAGGTTTCAGGTATTCGTCGCGGAAGGGGAGTCCGTAGCTCTCTATCTCTTCGCGCGTCATGGGCAGTGCGGGCACGAACTGTCCCAGCAGGCCGTGCACGGCGTGCATGGGGATTTCCCAGATACGGAAGAAACCGAGAATATGGTCGATGCGGTAGGCGTCGAAGTATTCCGACATCTTGCGGAAACGCTTCATCCACCAGGCATAGCCGTCCCGTTCCATGATGTCCCAGTTGTAGGTGGGGAGGCCCCAGTTCTGTCCGTTGACGGAGAAATCGTCGGGCGGCGCGCCGGCCTGTCCGTTCAGGTTGAAGTAGTGGGGTTCGGTCCATGCTTCCACGCTGTTGCGGCTGATGCCGATGGGGATGTCGCCTTTCAGCACGACGCCGTTGGCGCGCGCGTGTTCGGTGGCGGCGAGCAGTTGCAGGTGCAGGTTGAACTGGATGTAATAGTAGATGGCGATGTGCGGGTAGTCGGCGGAACCCGGTTGGCAAAGTTTCTCTATTTCCTTGGCATCGTAGCTGTTGTACTTGGGCCACTCGCGGAAGTTGGGCGTTTTATACGCATCGCGCAGGTAGCTGAATACGGCATACGGCTGCAACCACTCCTTGTTCGACTCGAAAAACTCGCGGAAAGCCGCCGATGCCAGCACTTTTTCTCCCTCTTGCTTGAAGATGAGGTGGAAATATTCCCATTTGCTCTTGTTGACAGCTTCGTAGTCGACGGCGGGCAGGGCGTTCAGCTCTTTTTGCCGTTTGTTGAAGGCTGCCATCGCCTTTTTGTCCTTCAGCGTGCCCAGTTGTCTCAAATCCGTATACATCGGGTGGAAGGCATAGATGGAGATGCTGTTGTAGGGATAAGAGTCGGTCCACGTGTGCGTCATGGTGGTGTCGTTGATGGGCAGAATCTGCACGGCTTTCTGCCGGGTGCTTACCGCCCAGTCAATCATGCGCTTCAGGTCGCCGAAATCGCCTACGCCGAAACTTTTCTCCGAGCGGAGCGAGAATACGGGTACCGCCACTCCCGCGCCTTTCCAGGCAGGAAGGCTGAAGTGTACGTAGCGGTCGCCGATGGCAAGTGTCTCGTTCGCGCCTATCTGCGGGTCTGCCATATACCGGTTCGGGTTGTTTTCCCAGCAGACGGCACGGCGCTCTTTCTTATTGTATAGGATGAACTTGTATTCCAGCGGATAGTGTATTTTGGAGGCGTCTACCTCTGTCTGCCATTCCGGGAAGTTGGCGTCGCTCATCAGGACTGCCTTGTCCGGATTCCAGTCGCCGAGCGCCGGTTGGTTTCCACAGATGCCCAGGCAGTGGTCGCTGTCGATGCAGGGGGCGTATGCCTTTATCAGCACTCCTCGTTTATGGCTTTTGGGGGCAGCGCTACGTTCGCGGTGTGCCAGCAGCGACTCCGTAAAGGCGGAAGTGTAGAAATACTGTTGTTCTGGCAGGTTTTTCCAGCAATCCTGTATCCGGTAGGTTTTCTTGGAGATCCCTGAGAGGTAGAGTGTACGGGGCAGGCTGTTCCACTCCGCGCGTGTGGGCAGGCCATCGCGGAAGATGTGGTAGCTGTATTGTACAAGCCCGCTTTCCGGCAATGCGATGTTCACCTCCGCACTCCAGTGGATGCCGTCTACGGTTTGTAGCGGCAATGCTTTGTCGGGATGTTCGTTTCCGAGTTCGGGTAGGGAGCCTGATACTCTGACTTCTTCACCCCAATTGGTTCTGTACTCAATATTAAATGATAAAGTCATATATATTAGATTTAGAAATAGCAATAGCTGCAATGATTATGCAAGTATAGAAAATATTCCTCATAATCATGCAGCTATTGCCTGCTATCTCGTTTAAAATCCTATGCAAACGTTTGTGCTTGCCCCAGCTTTATCCGCAACGGGATGCGCCGCAGGTGGTGCAGATGAGGCAACCCTCCTGGTAGACCAGCGTTTCGTTTCCGCAGTTCGGGCATTTCTTGCCTTTGGCTGCTGTGCCGTCGGTCACGTATTTCTTCAAGGCACGTTCCACACCGTTCTTCCAGGTGTTGATGTGCTCGCTGTCCAGTTGCAGGGAGCTGACCAGCTTCATCACCTGTTCGATGGGCATACGGTAGCGCAATACGCCGGAGATAAGCTTGGCGTAGTTCCAGTACTCTTTGTTGAACTTCTCGGAGAGTCCCTCGATGGTGACCTTGTAGCCGCGTTTGTTCTCGAACTGGAAGTCGTAGCGCTTGTTGCCGTTTTCATCGACGTTCTTGATGATGTGTCCTGTCGATACGTTCTTCGGCAGGATGATGCCTTCGTCGTCGTCTTGCAGACCGGTGAATATCTCGTAGGGATGTCCGTCCAGCAGGCCGACGAATGCTACCCATTTTTCCTTGTTGTTCTGGAAGCGCACGACGTCTGCTTCAAGCACTTTCGGGCGGGTTTCGACAACCGTAGGTGGCTTGCAAGGCGGAAGGTCTTCCTTCTTTTCGCTCTTGGTGGAAATCAGCACGCCGGAGCGTGAACCGTCGCGATAGACCGTACAGCCTTTGCAGCCCGATTTCCATGCTTCGATGTAGAGGCGGTTCACCAGCTCTTCGTCCACATCGCTCGGCAGGTTGATGGTGACGCTGATGGAGTGGTCCACCCATTTCTGGATGCGTCCCTGCATCTTGACTTTCATCAGCCAGTCCACGTCGTTGGAAGTCGCTTTATAATAAGGTGACTTTTCTACGAGTGCGTCTATCTCGTCTTGCGTATAACGCTTGGAGGGGTCGTAGCCTTCCGCTTCCATCCATGTCACAAACTTGGGGTGGAACACGATATACTCTTCGAAAGCGTCTCCGGTCTCGTCGACGAAATCGATGTGTACGTTGGCGTCGTTCGGATTGACCTTGCGGCGGCGTTTGTAGACGGGCAGGAACACGGGTTCGATGCCGGAGGTGGTCTGCGTCATCAGGCTGGTCGTACCGGTCGGTGCGATGGTGAGGCAGGCGATGTTGCGTCGCCCGTATTTCTTCATCTCCTCATACAGTTCCGGGTCGGCTTCGCGTAGGCGGTTGATGAACGGGTTGTTCTTCTCGCGTTCGGTATCGTAGATTTCGAAAGCGCCACGCTCCTTTGCCATTTCTACGGAAGAACGGTAGGCGCTCAACGCTACTGCCTGATGTACCTTTTCTGCAAACTCGGTCGCCTCTTCGGTGCCGTAGCGCAATCCCAATGCGGCGAGCATATCGCCTTCGGCGGTGATGCCCACACCGGTGCGGCGGCCTTGACCGCTCTTCTTGTAGATTTTCTGCCACAGAGCGCTTTCGGTATGTTTCACGTCCTCGCTTTCGGGGTCGGAGTCAATCTTCTCCATGATGCGTTCTATCTTTTCCAGCTCCAGGTCGATGATGTCGTCCATGATGCGTTGGGCCAGTGCGACGTGCTTCCTGAACAGGTCGAAATCGAAGTAGGCATCCGGTTTGAACGGATTGACCACGTAAGAGTAGAGGTTGATGGCCAGCAGGCGGCAGGAGTCGTAGGGGCACAAGGGAATTTCGCCGCAAGGATTGGTGGATACGGTGCGGTAGCCCAGGTCTGCATAGCAATCGGGTACGGACTCCTTCAGGATGGTGTCCCAGAAGAGCACGCCGGGTTCGGCGGATTTCCATGCGTTGTGCACAATCTTTTTCCACAAAGCGGTGGCGCTGATTTCTTTCTTGAACAGTGGCTCGGCGGCATCAATCGGATACTGCTGTACATACGGCGTGCCATCGATGGCTGCCTGCATGAACGTGTCGGTCAGCTTGACGGAGACGTTGGCGCCTGTCACCTTGCCCTCTGTCATTTTTGCGTCTATAAAGGCTTCCGAGTCCGGATGCTTGATGGATACGCTCAACATCAATGCGCCCCGGCGACCGTCTTGGGCGACTTCGCGCGTGGAGTTGGAGTAGCGTTCCATGAAAGGAACCAGTCCGGTAGATGTCAAGGCGGAGTTCTTCACAGGCGAACCTTTCGGGCGGATGTGCGACAAATCGTGTCCTACGCCGCCACGGCGCTTCATCAGCTGCACCTGCTCTTCGTCTACCTTGAAAATTGCACCGTAAGAGTCGGCTTCGCCGTCCACGCCTATCACAAAGCAATTGGAGAGGGAGGCTACCTGGTAGTTGTTGCCGATTCCGGTCATCGGGCTTCCTTGCGGAACGATGTATCTGAAATGGTCCAACAAGTCGAAGAGCTCTTCGGAACTCAGTGCGTTGGGGTATTTGGCCTCAATGCGGGCTACTTCATTGGCTATCCGCCAATGCATATCTTCCGGGGACTTTTCGTAAATATTCCCGAAAGAGTCTTTGACCGCATATTTGTTTACCCAAACCCTTGCAGCCAGTTCGTCGCCTTGAAAATATCGTAAAGATTCTTCGTAGGCTTCGTCATAAGAATAGATTTTTTTTTCCACGATGCAATATCTCTTAGATTTAATTTGTAAAATAAGTAAAAGTGTAGAAGTCGTACTTATTGCTAACAAATGCGTTTGCAAAGCTAAAAATGTTTTTTGTTATGGCAAAATAAAAAGAAGAGTTTTTATTAACCGATTGTGAGTTTCCTGTTTTCTCCTGTTAATTTATTGATTTATATGTAGATATGTTTTTCGGCCGTGGAAAAAGTTTTCTAAAAAGAAAATTCCTGCTGAATTTGTGGCAGGATGCGGTTGTTTGTTTTGGATAACATGGCGAAACATATTCGGTACGATTGAACAACAGTCTGTGTTTCTTTTTATATCTTTGCGAAAAAAAAGAAAGAATGGATAGCTTGAAACAAAGGAGAACAATCCGTAAATATCAGCAGAAAGATATTCCTGCTGATTTGTTAAATGATTTGCTCGAAACCTCATTCCGCGCTTCTACGGTTGGGAATATGCAGGTTTATAGTGTAGTCGTGACTCGCGATGCCGGGCGTAAGGCACGGTTGGCACCGGCGCATTTCAATCAGCCTATGGTGCAGACGGCGCCGGTAGTCCTTACTTTCTGCATCGACTTGCGCCGTTTCAGCAAATGGTGCGAACAGAGGAAGGCAGAGCCGGGGTATAACAATTTTGAATGGTTTGTCACCGGGGCCGTAGATGCATTGTTGGTGGCGCAGACGTTCTGTGTTGCTGCCGAGGAGAAGGGACTGGGCATCTGCTATTTGGGTACTACTACCTATAATCCCCAGATGATTGTTGAGGCATTGGAACTGCCCGAACTGGTTTTCCCTATCACTACCGTCACTGTGGGCTGGCCTGCAGAGCTTCCTGCGCAGGTGGACCGTCTGCCTTTGGAGGCTATTGTCCATGAAGAGACTTATCACGATTATGCTCCCGAGGATATCGACCGTCTGTATGCCTACAAGGAGTCTTTGCCTGAAAACAAGCAGTTCGTGGCTGAAAATAATAAAGAAACGTTGGCTCAGGTCTTTACGGATGTGCGCTATACAAAGAAAGACAGTGAAGCGATGTCCGAGAATCTTTGGAAAGTCATGAAGAAGCAAGGATTTTAGATTAGGTATTAGGTATTAAGTGTTAAGTATTAGGTATTAGGTATTAAGTATAAAGTATAAGTTATAAAGGATAAACAGCGGATATAGATTAATAAAGGCGATTTTATCCCTCATACCTAATCCCTCATACCTAATACTTAATACTTAATACTTAATACTTAATATTTAATACCTAATACCTAATACCTAATACTTAATCCCTAATAATCAGCTTCTTTTTTTCAGGGCACTTTGAATCTCTTCGATTTCGGCGCGGAACGCTTTGTCGACTTCTTTTAGCTGCTTGATTGTCTTGCAGGCGTGCAATACGGTGGCATGGTCCTTGTTTCCGATTAGCGTGCCTATCTTGGCAGTGGAGAAGTCCGTATGTTTTTTGGCTAAATACATGGCTATCTGACGTGCCTGCACTACTTCGCGTTTGCGCGATTTGGTATGGATGGTGCTGTTCTCCAGTCCGAAGTGCTGGCATACGGTGGCGATGATGTCGTCGATGGTTATGGCTTTGCTCTCGATGTTCGTGACCTTGCGTACGATGCGCTGTGCCAATTCCAGGTCGATTTCCTTATTATATATGGTAGAATGTGCCATAATGGAGATGATGATGCCCTCCAGGTCGCGCACGCTGTTGCCCACATTTTCGGCGATGTAGTCGATGACTTCCGGCGGGAATTGCAGGCCGTCGCGATGTATCTTGTTGCGCAGGATGTTCTTGCGCAGTTCTACCGTCGGCTTTTCCAGTTCCGCCACCATTCCCCATTTGAAACGCGTAATCAGGCGCTCTTCCATGCCTTGAAGCAAGATTGGAGAACGGTCGGAGGTGAGAATCAGCTGCTTGCCGTTCTGATGCAGGTGGTTGAAGATATGGAAGAATGTGTTCTGCGTTTTGGTGACGCCTGCAAACTCTTGGATATCATCAATAATCAATACATCGATGGTTTGGTAGAAGTTGATGAAGTCGTTGGTCGTGTTGTTGCGTACGGAATCGGTGTATTGCACCTGAAACAGATGGGCGGACACGTACAGTACGCGCTTTTCCGGGTACAACTCCTTGATTTTCGTGCCGATGGCATTGGCAAGGTGGGTTTTTCCCACGCCCGACGCCCCGTACAGGAACAACGGGTTGAATATGGTTTTGGCGGGATTGAGCGCCACTGCTTCTGCCACACTACGTGAGAGCTTGTTGCTGTAGCCCTCGATAAATGTGTCGAAGTTGTATTCCGGATTCAGATGCGGGTCCAAATCGGGGACAGGCATCTTCGGGATGGCTTTGTTCACCGTCTGTTGCTGCGGCATGATGGTGCGGTGGGTCGACTCGTAGTTGATGGTCTTTTCGGGCCGCGAACTTTTGTCTACCATCACGTTGTACATCAGCTTCGTCCCCTCTCCGATTACCTTATAGAGGGTCTTGCGCAGCAAGTCTACGAATTTGTCTTCCAAAAATTCGTAAAAGAACTGGCTGGGCACTTGCAAGACAAGTGTTTTATCCTCATATTTTAAAGGAATGATGGGGAGAAACCAAGTTTTGTATGTTTGTTCCGGAACATTGTCTCTGATGATTTCAAGACAGCGGTTCCATAATCCGACATGATCCTTTTCACTCATAACGGTTACTATGCATTTATTGATTAAGCAAAACTTCTACACTTGCAAAAGTGGCAATCTTATTTGGAAAAAACAAATCACTATTTTCTTGCTTTTTTCAAGAAAATAGTAAGCCGTTTACTTTCAGTCGTTTATCGGATGCCGCGAAGCGTAGGCCTTTATGATGTCATTTGCTTATGTGCAATGGTTTGTAATATAGCGTGTTATCTGTCCGTTGGGGCATTCTTCCCTTGCGGGGTGGGGTACGCGTAAACCTCTTTTCTGCTTTGTACATAGACTTGTCGGGAGCTTTCTTTCCGTAAAGCGGCCGCTCCTTCTATTTAGACAAAATCTATATAAGCGAATTTTTTTACTTGTCTTTCTTGCCGAACAGGGAGAAATGGACATAGCGTTTCGGATGCGACTTCAAGTCTTCCAATAAACTTGCCGCATTGGCTGTGGTGGCATTCAGGTTGTTGTAAAGAGACGGGTCGTTCAATAGCAGTCCGACGGTGTTATCTTTGCGGTTCAGCTTGTCCGTAATTGTTTTCACATTGGCCAGGGTAGAGTCTATGCGCTGCATGGCTGTCCGGTAGTCTATCTCTTTCAGGTTGTTGGAGATAAGCACGAAATTGTCGCCGATGGTGTTCAGCTTTCCCGTGAGTTGCGGGATGTCCTTGTCCATCAGTTTCTGGAGTTGTCCGCTGGTTGTGGCCAGATTGGCTGTCAGGCTCTGTACGTTGTGCAGGGTGGCGGGGATGGCGGGGTCGGCCAATACCGCATTCAGGGAGCCGAGGATAGAGTCCAGTTTGGGTAGCATCTTCTCCAGTTGCGGCATCATGGTGGCCACTTTCTCCATCATTCCGTTGTTGAGCGTGCCGGGAATCGTGTCTCCCACCTGATACCTTTCGCGCGGGTTGTTGGCAAGGAGGAGGTTCATCTTGACGCCGCCCAGCATTTCCGCCGCCAGTTCTGCCGTGCTGCCTTTGGGGATGCGCAGGTCGGTGTTGACGTCTATCTCGGCGACGACCTTCCCCGGTTGAGTGTAGTCGTAGTACAGCTCGCGCACGATGCCTACGCGGAAACCGTCGGCGAAGACGGGGCTCGACTTGGTGAGCCCGTTGACGTTCTGGAACTTGACGTAGAAATAGCTGGAAGGCTTGAACAAATGGATGCCTTTCAGGTAATTGATTCCATATACTAATATGCAGAGGGCGGCTATGCCTGCGATTCCTATTCTGACTTCTTTGGTGATATACTTCATGATGTTGTATCGTTTATAGTTTATTTCTTTTTGTTTTTAAATTCGTTGATGGCGGCATGGACGTTCACCTTCTTGCCGTTTTTGAAGGCGATGATGAAGGCGTCTTTGAATTGTGCCGCGATGGAGCGTTTGGTGCGCAACACCTTGTTGTAGTCGGAAGATGCGCCATAGGTGTACTTGTATATGCCGCCTTCCTTGTAATAATCCACGTTTTTCAGCCCTTTCAGCCGTTTGTCGTTCTTGGCCAACGGACGGGAAGAGGTGAGTATCTGTATCTTGAACACGGGTGCGTTGTCTTCGGCGGGCGCGGCGGCGGTTTTTTCCGTACGTTGGGGCGTCGGGTTGCCGCTCCGGCTGCCCGTCCTTTCTGCCGTTTGCTGTGCTTTGTCGGCCGGGGTTGCCTCCTCCGCCGGTTGCGGTATCTCTTCCGGCAGTATGGTCCGGCTGCTTCCTTCCAACCGGATTTCCTGTTCCCGCTTGTAGGTGAGGAAAGCCCGGAAGATGCCGTCGGCAAGGGTGGTGGTGCCTGCATCCGTGTTCAGGTAGCGTTCCTCTTCCGGTGTGGAGATGAAGCCCAGTTCTACCAGTATGCTTGGCATGGCGCTGGTCTTCAGGACCAGGAATCCGGCCTGGTGCACGCCGCGGTCTATGCGGCGGCAAGTGCTTCGGAACTGCTTTTGCACGAGTGATGCCAAGTGCACGCTCTGCGACATATACTTGTCTTGCATGAACTCGAAGATGATGTACGACTCGGCGGAATTGGGATTGAATCCGGCGTAGCGTGTCTTGTAGTCGCTCTCGTAGAGGATGACCGAGTTTTCGCGTTTGGCCACCTCGAGGTTGTCGTCCGATTTTGCGAGACCCAGCGTCCAGGTGGATGCACCCTTGGCAGTGCGGTTCTTGGCGAGCGCGTTTGTATGGATGGAGATGAACAAGTCCGCCTTGGCGTTATTGGCTATTTCCGCGCGCCGGTCCAGGGGGATGAAGACGTCGCGCGTGCGGGTATATATCACCTTTACGTCCGGGCAGTTCTTCTGTATCTGCCTGCCGAGCTTGAGCGCGACGTTCAGGTTGATGCTCTTTTCTTTTGAAATCCTGCCGACGGCACCGGGGTCGTGCCCCCCGTGTCCGGCATCGATGACGACGACAAAATCCTTTGCTTCGGCGCTGCCGCTACCCAGAAAGGAAGCAATCAACCCCAAGCAGATACCTATATATAATATGTGTCGTCCGTATAGTCTCATATAAAAAACATTACAAAGATTATGTAAGGTCTGTTTCCATTCTGCAAATGTAATGCAATTTTATAGAAAACTCACACTTTGTCTTTAAGTTTTGTCTGCAACGGTTTCTTTTTTAGTGAGATTTAGAGCCTGTTTAGATTTTGTTCAGCATCGGTTGCGGAGTTTTATCTCCGGAAGACGGGAGCGGGAAGGAGAACTGTGCCTGTCATTAAATCGTTCCACCACGGTAGAAATTTCGTTCCACCGCGGTGGAACAAAACTTTCTCCATGGTGGAACAAAATTTCCACCGTGGTGGAACGATTTCGGATTAGGGAGCGAGGGGCTTGCTCTTCCTAAGGAAACGGGGTGGGAATCGCAGGGGAGATTTTTATTTTGTATCTGGTACATCTGTTTTTGCGGATAATATCCGTAACTTTGCGCGCGATTTTAATGGATAGATACGCGTATGTTTCTTCGTTTTATAAAGAATTGGACATTGCCGTTGGCAATGCTGACAGGCACTGTCGGATATTTCTTCTTTGCGAGAGTCTCTCTGCTTGCGCCGGTGAAACCTTATGTGAACGGGTTGATAGCTTTCCTTACGCCGACGCTGATTTTTGCCCAATTGTTGCTCACTTTCTGCAAGATAGAGGTGAGCGAACTGAAGCCGAAGGCATGGCACGGCTGGCTGCTGCTGTTTCAGACAGTGGCGTGTCTGGCGGTTGCGGCCTTGCTGGTGGGTTGTCCTATGAAGGAGATGTATCGCGAGGTCTTCGAGGGGGCGATGGTGTGCCTTATCTGCCCTACGGCCACTGCGGCGGCGGTCATCACCGGAAAGCTGGGTGGAAGCGCGTCGAGCCTTACCACGTATACGCTACTGTCCAACCTGCTGGCTGCGGTGGCTGTTCCGCTGGTGTTTCCTTGGGTGGAGCCGCACGCCGACATCACTTTCTTTGCGGCTTTCCTGAAGATATTGAGCAAGGTGTTCCCGCTGCTGCTCCTGCCTTTCTTCATGGCGTGGTTTCTGCGGGTGTTTGCCAAGAGGATACACCGGTGCCTGCTGGAGTTCCGCGATGCCGCTTTCTATCTGTGGGCGGTGGCGCTCGCCATCGTGTCGGGACAGACGGTGCGCTCGTTGGCTAACAGTGATGCGCCGGTGTGTGTGGAGGTGCTGATAGCCCTGGCCGGATTGGTCGCCTGTTGCATCCAGTTCTACCTGGGGAAGAGAATCGGCGGACACTACAACGACCGTATCAGCGGCGGGCAGGCGTTGGGACAGAAAAACACGGTGCTTGCCATATGGATGTCTTATACTTATCTTAATCCACTCTCTTCCGTAGGACCGGGGTCGTATGTGCTGTGGCAGAACATCATCAACAGCTGGCAGTTGTGGAAAAAACGGAAGAGGAAAATGGGATGTTGATGTAATTTTCGTACTTTTGTATTCAGACATAACGTGTCTTTGCATTGTGACACCGGATGGGAATGAAAAGAATGTTTTAGATAAATTGTTTGCTTATGAAGTATTTAGGATATGTTATTCAACTATTATGCATCATTGCTCTTTTGAAGGGCAGGTATACTGAAGATTGTCAACTTTTTGTTTATGCACTTTGTCTTTTGGGCAGTGTGAACCTGCTTTATAACGTGGTGCGTGATTGTATGAACAAGAACAGGAAGAGCCACTGATTGTAAATCCAGTAAAAGAAAGTAAGATGAATCCTCTCGAATTGATTGATAAATACTATCCGGAAGCGAACGAGCTGCGGCATATCCTGCTGGTTCACAGCCGTTCCGTGGCCGACAAGGCTTTATGGATTGCCGACCGGCATCCGGAACTCTCTTTAGACAGGGATTTCCTGTACGAAGCGGCTATGCTGCACGATATAGGCATATTTCTGACGGATGCCGACGGCATCTGCTGCTTTGGCGACAAACCCTATATCTGCCATGGTTATCTGGGGGCGGACTTGGTGCGCTCTGAAGGCTATCCGCGCCATGCTTTGGTATGCGAAAGGCATACGGGGGCGGGGCTTTCGCTCGAAGATATTTTGGCGCAAAACTTGCCAGTCCCTCATCGGGATATGCTTCCGGTAAGCATGGAGGAGCAGGTAGTCTGCTTTGCCGACAAGTTCTATTCCAAGACGCGCCTGGATGCGGAAAAGAGCGTGGAGAAAGCTCGGAAGAGCCTGCAACGTTTCGGTGAAGCCGGTCTGCAACGTTTCGACTGCTGGTGTAAACTGTTTCTGTAACAATCACGGTTTTTTCATTTAGAAGGAGTTATCGGGAGTTAACGGGAGTTATCACTCCGCTACGCTCCGTTAGGAGTTATCGGCCGATACTACCGTCTTATATAAACAAGACTATCGGCTTCTAACTCCCGATAACTCCCTTTAACTCCCGATAGCTCCTCTAAATGAAAAAGCCATGGTGTAGCAATCTAAATTTCTTTAAAAAGAGAGGTATTATCCGTATAAATTACGTACTTTTGCCCGTTCAAGCGTAAACTATTAGTTAATGACGCCATTGAAAGCAAAAACATTCATATCATTCATACTGCTATTTGTCTTGCTTCTTCTTTCCGGCGAGGCTGCTTCGCAACGCCGTCGGCGGGGAATCGTGCCGCCCGGAAGAGAGCGGGTGGACTCCTTGCGGAACGACAGCTTGCAGGCCGACTCCCTGCGGATGGACACCTTGGCTGTCCCCGTCAAGAAGAAACAGCCTTTGGACGCTCCGGTCACCTACGAGGCCAACGACTCCATCGTATTCTCCCAGGGTGGATATGCCCATCTGTACGGACAGGGAAAAGTGAATTACCAACAGATAGAACTGGCTGCCGATGTTATCACCATGAATATGGACAGCAGTACGGTGTATGCCCACGGAGTGGAAGATTCGTTGGGCGTGAAGAAAGGGACGCCGGTCTTCAAGGATGGCGAGACGCCGTATGAGACGAACACAATCCGCTACAACTTCAAGAGCAAGCGGGGCATTATAAGTAATGTGGTCAGCCAGCAGGGTGAAGGATACGTGACCGGAAACAACGCGAAGAAGGGTGCCAACGACGAACTTTACATGAAGAGTGGGCGCTACACCACTTGCGACCATCACGAGCATCCCCACTTCTATATGCAGATGACATACGCCAAGGTGCGGCCTAAGAAGAACGTGGTGACGGGACCCGCTTACCTGGTGGTGGAAGACGTGCCTCTGCCGCTTGCCGTACCGTTCTTCTTCTTCCCGTTCTCCAGCAGTTATTCGTCCGGTTTCCTGATGCCGACCTATATGGACGACTCCAGCCGTGGTTTCGGCTTGACGGACGGCGGATACTACTTTGCCATCAGCGACAAGATGGACCTGAAGCTGCGGGCGGACATCTTCACGAAAGGCTCGTGGGCGCTGAATGCCGAATCCAACTATATCAAACGCTACAAATATTCCGGCTTGCTCCAGGCGAGCTATCAGGTGACCAAGACCGGCGACAAGGGATTGCCGGACTATTCCGTTGCCAAGGACTTCAAGATTGTGTGGTCGCACAGACAGGACGCCAAGGCGAATCCCAACCAGACATTCTCTGCCAGCGTGAACTTTGCGACCAGCAGCTACGAGCGTACCAACATCGGGAATATGTACAACTCGAACGCCATGTCGCAGAATACGAAGACGTCAAGCATCAGCTATTCCCGCTATTTCTTCGACCGGAAGCTGACGGTGGCGGCAACCACCAACATCGCACAGACCATGCGCGACTCCTCGGTCAATGTCACTCTGCCCGACTTGAACATTTCGCTCTCCACCCTCTATCCTTTCAAACGGAAGAAGGCGGCAGGCGAGGAGCGTTGGTACGAGAAGATTTCCATCCGCTATACGGGTCGTCTGACCAACAGCATACAGACCAAGGACAACCTGCTGTTCAAGTCGAACCTGATAAAGGACTGGCGAAACGGCATGAAGCATGAGATTCCCGTCAGTGCCACTTTCACGTTGTTCAAGTACTTCAACGTGACGCCCTCCGTCAATTACACGGAGCGTTGGTATACGCGCAAGGTGATGCGCGACTGGGACCCCAACGCCGGCAATGGAAGCGGCAGGGAGGTGGCAACCGATACGGTCTACGGCTTCCATCGCGTGTACAACTACAATGCCAGTCTGGGCATCAACACGAAGATATACGGTATGTACAATCCGATCTTCTTCCCTAAAAAGAAGATACAAATCCGCCACGTCATCACCCCGTCGGTGAGCATCAGCGCCGCTCCGGACTTCGGCTCCTCGCGCTACGGCTATTACGACTCCTACATCCGGAACTATGCGGACGGAAGGCGCGATACCATCGTCTATTCCCCCTATTCGGGTCAGGCATTCGACGTGCCGGGCAGGGGCAAGCAGGGAAGCATCAACTTCAGTATTTCCAACAACGTGGAGATGAAGTATTACAACAGCAAGAAGGACACGGTGAAGAAAGTCAGCCTGATTGATGAACTGGGCGCCAATATCAGCTATAACATGGCTGCCGCGACGCGGCCTTGGAGCGACCTCGGGCTGAACCTGCGCTTGAAGTTGAGCAAGAACTATACGTTCAGCATGAGTTCCTCGTTCAAGACATACGGCTATAAGTTCGACAAGAACGGCAACGTGGTGCGGAACGACCGCACGGAGTGGTCGTACGGGCGTTTCGGTATCTTCCAGGGGTATGGCTCTTCGTTCAGCTACACGTTCAATAATGACACGTGGAAGAAGTGGAAGGAGAAACTGAGCGGCTCCGGCAAGGAGAAGAAGAAAGACGAAGATGCCGAAGAGGGTGGTGAAGGCACGGAAGACGGTTCCGGCGATACCGGTATTCCAAAGAAGAAAGTCGAGAAGGCGGCGGTCGACTCCGACGGCTATCAGGTGTTCAAGATGCCGTGGTCGCTGAACTTCAACTATAGTTTTAATATCTCCGAAGACACTTCCAAGCCTATCAACCGGAAAACAATGCGTTACCCCTACCGCTATACGCACAACCTGAGTGCTTCCGGCAATGTGAAACTCTCCAACAAGTGGGCGGTCAGCTTCAATTCCGGCTACGACTTCGAGGCGAAGAAAATCGTGCAGACTTCTTTCAATATCACGCGCGACCTGCACTGCTTCAGTATGTCCGCCAGCCTTTCTCCGTTCGGTATGTGGAAATACTACAATTTCACCATCCGTGCCAACGCGAGCATCCTGCAAGACCTGAAGTGGGAGCAGCGGAGCCAGACGCAGAGCAATATCCAGTGGTATTAAGATTGTCGGCCGACGCTTCGACGCCGCACACACGCGCATCTGCTGAAAATAGAAACTACCAGCAGATTTCCGTTTCTCCGTGTGCTTTCAGGTATTCGTTGGTCTTGCTGAAATGCTTGTTCCCGAAGAAACCGTTGTAGGCGGAGAGGGGAGAGGGATGTGCCGATGTCAGCACCAGGTGTTTGTTACGGCCTATGAATGCGCCTTTCCGTTGCGCGTATGCCCCCCACAGGATGAATACCAGATGCTCGCGTTCTTCGGCAAGGATGCGTATGGCAGCATCTGTAAACGTCTCCCAACCGTGGTTCTGGTGCGAACCGGCCTGATGGGCGCGTACCGTGAGGGTTGCATTCAGCAACAGTACACCCTGTTCCGCCCAGCGGGTCAGGTTGCCGGTGGGCGGGGCGTCTGTTCCGATATCGGTTTTGATTTCCTTGAAGATGTTGACCAAAGAGGGTGGGAAAGGCACGCCGTCGTTCACGGAGAAACAAAGGCCGTGCGCTTGTCCGGGACCGTGATAAGGGTCCTGACCTATAATCACCACCTTTACCTTGTCGAAAGGGCACAGGTTGAAGGCGTTGAATATCAGCCGCCCCGGTGGGTATATGGCGTATTTTCCGTATTCATCACGGACGAAGTCTGTCAATGTGTGGAAGTATTCTTTATCGAATTCCGGTTGCAAATGTGCTTTCCAGCTCTCTTCAATCTGAACGTTCATAATAGGCGGCATTAATGATTTACGATGCTAAGGTACGAATATTTCACCATAGTATCGCGCGAATCCTATAAATAATATACGATTCTTTTAAGGAGTTATCGGGAGTTAACGGAGTTATCATTCCGCTCCGCTCCGTTAGGAGTTATCGGCCGATACTACCGCCTTATATACTTAATATAAACAAGACTATTGGCTTCTAACTCCCGATAACTCCTTTAACTCCCGATAACTCCCTTTAAATGAATATTAGATTAAATGTATATCGTGCGCCTTGCACTCCTTGCGCATCTCTTCGGGCCAGATGCTGGCTTGTATCTCTCCGATGTGTGCTTTGCGCAGGTAGAACATACACAGCCGGGATTGGCCGATACCGCCTCCGATGGACAAGGGCAGTGTATCGCCCATCAGACGTTTGTGGAAGTATAGTTCCAGACGTTTCTCTTCGCCTTCTTGCTTGAGCTGGCGCTGGAGGGTCTCTTTGTCCACGCGGATACCCATGGAGGAGAGTTCCACGCTGCGCTGGAGCACATCGTCCCACAACAGCAGGTCACCGTTTAGTCCGGGCAGGCCGTTCAGTCCGGGGGTGGTGTAGTCGTCGTAGTCCGGGGCGCGCCCGTCGTGCTTCTTGCCGTCGCTCAGTTTGCAGCCGATACCGATGATGAATACGGCGCCGAATTTCTTGGCAACGGTATGTTCGCGGTATTTGGGTTCTAAATCGGGATACATCTGGCGGAGCTCTTCCGCATGGATAAAGTGCAGTTTCTGCGGCAGACAGGGCTTGATTTGCGGATACATCTCATATACCATATACTCCGTGCGGACCATTGCCGCATAGATGCGGGTGACGATTTCTTTCAGGAAATCGATGTTGCGGTCCTGCGGGGTGATGACGCGCTCCCAGTCCCATTGGTCTACATATAAAGAGTGCAGGTTGCCCAGCTCTTCGTCCGCGCGGATGGCGTTCATGTCGGTGTAAATCCCGTATCCGGGTTCGATGTGGTATTCGGCAAGCGTCAGCCGTTTCCATTTGGCAAGCGAATGCACCACTTCGGCTTGTGCGTCACCTAAATCCTTGATGGGAAAAGACACGGCCCGTTCCACACCGTTCAGGTCGTCGTTGATACCCATTCCTTTCAGCACAAAGAGCGGGGCGGTGACACGGCGCAGGCGAAGCTCGGAAGAAAGGTTCAACTGGAAAAACTCTTTAATCTGTTTGATGCCCAATTCCGTTTGTTTCAGATCCAATAAAGGCTTGTATCCTTCTGGTTTTATCAAGTAACTCATAGGTTTTATCTTTGTATTTTCTGTTATTTTGCTTGGCAAAGATAGGAATAATATTGATACTTGTTGCTGTTTTAGAGGAAAAAATAACAAAATGTCTGTGTATGTCCCTCTCGTCTTCTCAAAATAATATCAATCTTATTTTTGGGAAAACAGATAGAAAAATGCACGAAGATTAGGAAGATGAAAAGTTTTTTTTTACTTTTGCAGCCGAATTAAGGCTCCGTAGCTTAGTGAATAGAGCGTCAGATTCCGGTTCTGAAGGTCGTGCGTTTGAATCGCACCGGGGTCACAAGCAGAAAAGTGAGAGTGTGTCGGGATGACTTATACTCTGTCTTTTAGTCGCAGATGGCGCGGATAACGCAGATAAATCGAAAGAGTCTGTGTTGTCCGCGTCATCTGCGTTTAAAGGGTGTGATTATGCAGGCTTTTCATAGTTTCGGCACATCTTCATTCTTTTTTCGGAAATAATCCTTATATTTGTTCTCATAACCATTGTTCTTTCTCCGATTATGTTAGAAGACTACAGACGATACCCGATAGGTATACAGAATTTTGAGCAGTTGCGCACGCTCGACTGCGTGTATGTGGACAAGACAGAATTGGTTTACAGGCTGACTCATACCGATCGCTTCTATTTCTTCAGCCGTCCACGCCGTTTTGGCAAGAGCCTGCTGGTGTCTACGCTGGAGGCTTACTTCTTGGGGAAGAAAGAGCTGTTCCGTGGATTGGCCATGGAACGGTTGGAGCAGGAGTGGGAGACGTATCCGGTGCTTCACATTGATTTCAGTCTGACGAAGTATACGGAATTGTTCGATTTGCAGGAGCAGCTGGATTTGTTCTTGTCCCGATGGGAGGATACTTTCGGCAAGAATGTCGCAGAACAGACCCCTGCCGCCCGTCTCCAGGGCATCATCCTGCGGGCTTATCGGCAAACCGGCAAACCGGTGGTGGTACTGATAGACGAGTATGACGCTCCGTTGCTCGACAGCAATTCGGACAGTGCGCTGCAACAACAGCTTCGTAATGAGATGCGCAAATTCTTCAGTCCGCTCAAAGGACTGGGGCAGTATCTCCGTTTTCTGTTCCTTACGGGCATCAGTAAGTTCAGCCAGTTGAGCATTTTCAGCGAACTGAACAATCTGCAGAATATCAGTATGCACGATGATTTCAGTGCCCTTTGCGGCATTACGGAGGAGGAACTGCTGACACAATTGAAACCGGATATAGAACGTATGGCCGAAGCCAACGGTGAGACCTACGAAGAGGCTTGTGCGCACCTGAAGCATCAATACGACGGTTACCACTTCAGCAGCGGTTGTGCCGACATCTACAATCCTTTCAGTCTGTTCAACGCTTTTAATGCCAGGTAGTACAAGAACTTCTGGTTCTCTACGGGCACGCCTACTTTCCTGATTGACATACTCCGGGAGTCGGATTTCGATGTGCGTAGTTTGGATGGAATTGACGCCATCGACGAGCAGTTCGATGCGCCTGCCGAGCGTATTGTAAGTCCGGTTCCCGTTCTCTATCAGAGCGGTTATCTGACGATAAAGGAATATGATCCGGAGTTCCGGATTTATACGTTGGCCTATCCCAACAGCGAGGTGCGCTACGGATTCATGGAATCCCTGCTTCCTGCCTACGTGCACCTTCCCGGCGAAAAGAATACGTTTTATGTCATCTCTTTTATCCGCGACCTGCGCAAGGGTGACATTGAAAGTTGTCTGGAACGTACCCGTTCTTTCTTCGCCTCCATTCCCAACGATTTGGAGAACAAGACCGAGAAACATTATCAGACTATCTTCTACTTGCTGTTCCGCCTGATGGGACAATATGTGGAGACGGAAGTGAAAAGTGCCATAGGGCGTGCGGATGCCGTAGTGAGATTGCGGGATGCCGTTTACGTTTTTGAGTTCAAGTTCGACGGTACCTCCGAGGAAGCCCTTGCCCAGATAGAGAGTGGGCAGTATGCTCTCCCTTACAAGGCGGAGGGCAGGAAGGTTGTCAAGGTGGGCGTGAACTTCGACAGCGCTACCCGCACGATAGGGGAGTGGAAGATTGGATAACCGGTCATTCAAAACAGTTCCATTAAAAATGATATTCATACTTTAAGAGACCGATTTCGTACATTGCAAGTTGCGGTATGAATGATATATCGTCAGGATTTGTTAGCTTTGCGACATAATCAGCAAAGGATTTGGATATGAAAGCATTTCTTAGAGGATTGGAAATCTGTAACCAAGACGAGGCGTATTACCTGCGTCCGGAAAATATATTGTATGTGAAGGCTGATGGCAACTACTGTGACATTCATCTGACGGATGGCGATGTGCTGGAGTCGGTAAGTTGCCAAAGGGCGGAGATAGCCAGAATGATAGATACACAACTGCCGAGCTGCCTCTCGCAGAAATTCGCCTTGTTGGGGCGGTCCTATCTTGTCAACGTGGAACACATCATGTATGTCAATGCCGGCAAGCAGACGCTGGCTTTCGATATCAATCAGCCGGGAATGTGCAAAAAGCAAACTATTAAAGTTTCTACAGAAGCTTTACGTAATTTGCGAATCAGCCTGGAGGGGTTGTTCAATGTCATGCAATCTTCCAATATGATGGAAACGGGCGGGGCTATTAATGGTGGATTTACCGATTATATGGCGACTCCCCAAAAAGAGAAGAACTACGATGTACAGGAAGATGAAGTAAAGATACTCGGAATCAGAAATACATAAAAAGACGGCATGAAAAAGGAACTGATATTTTCGGGTAGGGCTAACGGGAAGTTGGTCATAGATTATATTCCCTACATCAACTACGCCATGATGATTAACGAATATAAGGCTTTCAGTAAGTTCGAGATGCTGAATAACGGCATTGCCTCCATGGTGGAAGTGAAAATAACGCTGTCGGGAGCGATGTTCGAGACGTGCAGCCTGAATGTTGTGGAGCTTCGCCAGGGACAGACGGTCAGTTTTGACAGCGCCAACCTGCTGCCCGTTGCTTCTAAGTTGATGAGCTTCACGGAATCCGTACAAACCACCTTCACCGTTACGGTTGAAATCTGCGGTCAAGTCATTCTGACGGAATCCTTGCCGGTCAGGCTCATGGCTTTCGACCAATGGCACGGCAGCTTGATTATGCCGGAACTGATAGCCGCTTTTGTCACTCCCAATCATCCGCTTGTTCCGCCCATTTGCATCAAAGCCTCTCGATATTTGGAAGAGTTCTCCGGAAGCCGCGATTTAGACAGTTATCTTACTTGGGACTATCAGCGCATAGCCAATCAGGTGGAAAGCATCTACAACGCTTTGCTGGATGAAAATATCACTTATGCCGTTCGTTCTGCCTGTTATGAAGAGACCGGTCAGCGTATACGCCTGATAGACCAGGTGTTGAATACCAAGTTGGGTAATTGCATCGAACTGTCGTTGTTGCTATGTAGCTGTTTGGAAGCCATCGGCATACGCACCGTGCTTATCATTTATCCGGAACACGCCATCATGGGCGCATGGCTCGAACCGATGATGTCGGTTCCGATGGTCGGGTACGACGCTGCGCTGCTGAAGGATTGCATCGAGGAGCAGCAGCGTACGTTGTTCGTCATAGAGTCGACCGGTCTCACTCACGGAAATAACTTTGCGGAGGCTGTCCATCAAGGAGAAGCCTATTTTCTGCAACGTATGCCGGATTTGGATTTCTTTGTGGATATCCGTACCGCGAGAATGAACCGTATACGTCCGTTGCCCCATACCGTGCAGTCTGAAACGGGTTGGGAAATCAAGGAACTTCCGGATTACGACGAACTGTTCGACCAACTTTCCAATCAGAATCCTTACGACATCCACGGTACGGCAGCGGGGAAGAAGCTGAAAAGCAAGCAACTTCTATGGGAACGCAAGCTACTCGACCTCAGTTTGCGTAACAATCTGCTGAATATGCGTTCGGGTAAATCCATCGTACCTCTCAGCTCCCTGCCGATTGCCGAGATTTTTGCATTGCTCGACCGTGAATGCCTGCTGGATGCCATTGATGAGAAGGACCACTTCGCCACCGTGAAGCAGCTCTACCGTGCCGCAAGAAATTCCCTCGAAGAGAACGGTGCCAACACGCTCTTTCTCTCCGTAGGAACGCTGCGCTGGTATCAAATGGATGATGCAAAACCCTATTTTGCTCCGGTGCTTTTCATCCCCATAGAGATAGTGCGCCACGGAGCCAAGAAGTACATCGTCCGCGCCCGCGACGAGGAGCCGTTGGCCAACATCACGCTCTTGGAAATGATGCGGCAGACGTTTGAATTGGAAATACCTCCCTTGATGCCCGTTCCTACGGACAGGAATGACAAGGTGGATTATAAGCGAGTATTCGAAATCCTGCGGACGGTCATTGCCGAGGTCAACGAAAAGCAGAAGCCGCACACACAATGGGAAGTGGTGGAAGAATGTATGGTAGGCATCTTTTCCTTCACAAAGTTTGTGATGTGGAACGATATCCACGCTCATTCCAAGGTGCTGGAAAATCATCCCTTGCTGAGGAGTATGATGGAAGGGCGGTTGTTGTTGAATCCGAAGGATGACGCAGATGTCCGCATACTTGATGGAAATTCCCTTCCCGCTGCGTATGCCATCCCTGTAGATGTCGACTCCTCGCAGCTTGAAGCTGTGGTAGAGTCCGGCAGAGGAAAGACGTTTATTCTCTACGGTCCTCCGGGAACAGGGAAGTCGCAAACGATTACCAACATGATAGCCAACGCGCTCTATCAGAACAAGCGTGTGCTGTTCGTTTCCGAGAAGAAAGCCGCCTTGGACGTAGTGCAGGAAAGGCTCAAACGTATCGGCTTGGATCCTTTCTGTTTGGAGTTGCACAGTAACAAGGTGGATAAGAAATCATTTCTCGAACAGATGGAGCGGGCGATGGATGTTCCGCTACAGGCTTCCGCTCAAACCTTTCAGCAAACGTCGAAAGAACTCTTTGCTTGTCGTAAGGAGTTGAACGGATATGTGGAAGCGTTACATACGAAACGCCTTGGCGGCTTCTCGCTCCACGAATATATCAATCGTTATTTGGATTTGGCAGGAGAAACAATGGTACTGTCCTATGACGACATTCGCAATCGCTCGTTGGAGGATATACGCGACCTCTGCGATAAGTTCCGTTCGCTCGATACGGTCATCAGCATCCTCGGTTGCCATCCTGCCGAGCATCCCTTGTTGGGGCTTTATCCGCGACAGAATACAGCGGAAAACCAGCGTGCGGTTACCGATGGCTTGCAGACCATGCCCGATATGATAGCGTGGGCAAAGAAGAAAGAAACGGGCTGGCTCAATCGTTGGTTCCTGAAGAAAAGCGCTTTGAAAATTATCGGAAAGAGACCGGAATGGGACGATTTTTTTGCAGTGACTGCAGTAGACGAGGATGTTAAAAAAGACCTTGACCGTTTTGCCGCAAGCATCGAGATTTGGAACAAGCATACCGACAAGCTCCGTCTGTGGTATCATTACAGCCTGAGGGCTATTGAGCTTATTGCGAAAGATATGCCTAAGGCAACGGCCTATTTCCTTGCCGGACACAGCGGGAACGATACGGCTGTGGCACTGCTGAAAGGCTACTATCAGGGTATGGTGATGAACATCATAGAGAACGACCCCGAACTGCGTGGTTTCAACGGGATGTTGTTCGACGAGGTAATCCGAAGATACCGCGCACTTACCCGCCAGTTCCAGGAGCTTACCAAGCAGGAACTTGTCAGCAGACTATCGCAACGGACACCCCGTATGGAGTCGGCAGACAAGCAGACGGCCGAAGAATTGACCTTCCTTCGCAAGCGCGTAGCCGGTCGCGGGCGAAGCTACACCGTGCGCCGTATGCTCGACAGTGCCCGTCACGTATTGCCGCAGTTATGTCCTTGTATGCTGATGAGTCCCTTGTCGGTGGCGCAATACTTGGAGATGCGGCAGGACCAATTCGATCTTGTGCTCTTTGACGAAGCCAGCCAGATGCCTACCAGTGAAGCAGTGGGAGCCATCGCGAGAGGGAAGACGGTGGTAGTGGTCGGCGACCCGAAGCAGATGCCGCCTACCAGCTTCTTCATGGCGCAAAGCACGAACGACGATGATGTGGAGATAGACGATTTGGAAAGTGTACTTGATGATTGCATCTCGCTTGGTGTGCCTGCTCGTTACCTCAGCTGGCACTACCGCTCCAAGCACGAGAGCCTTATCGCTTTTAGTAACACTCACTTCTACGATGGCCGCCTGATAACTTTCCCCTCCGTCGACGACCGTGACAACAAGGTAAGCCTGCAATACGTGGATGGGTATTACGATTTCGGCAAGAGCCGACAAAATAAAGCGGAAGCCAAAGCCATCGTAAGCGAAGTACTGTCGCTTCTGGAACATCAGTTGCCCGACGAGCAGACCGGATTATCCATGCAGCCGCAGCGCAGTATCGGTATCGTGGCTTTCAGTAAAATGCAGTCTACGCTCATCGAAGATATGCTGACCGATGCGTTAGCCAAACATCCCGAACTGGAACGCCTGGCTTTGAAAAGTGAGGAACCGATTTTCATCAAGAACCTTGAAAACGTACAGGGGGATGAACGTGATATCATCCTTTTCAGCGTGGGATACGGACCCGACAAGCGGGGGAAGGTGAGCATGAACTTCGGCCCGCTCAATCAGATAGGCGGTGAGCGGCGTTTGAATGTGGCTGTCAGTCGCGCCCGTTACGAGATGAAGGTGTTCTCTACGCTCCATCCCGAACAGATAGACCTGCAACGCACTACGGCCAAAGGTGTGATAGCCCTCAAGCGTTTTCTCGAATATGCAGAAAAAGGTAGTCTGTCTTGTCCGGCATCGCAGATTGTCAAAGAGGACATCAGCTGCATCGGCAACCAGTTGGCGGATCTGCTCAGGACGAAAGGCTATGAGGTACACCAGAACGTGGGACGTTCCAAGTTCAAAGTCGACGTGGCAATCGTGGACAAAGAGAATCCTTCGCGCTACAGTTTGGGTATCATTCTCGATGGAAAACGTTTTTACGACACGCCCACAGCCCGCGACCGTGAAATGGTGCAGCCGGCTGTACTTTCCCAGTTGGGGTGGGACACCGTCCACCTCTGGACGCTCGACTGGCTCGCTAATGCCAATCATGCCGTGGAGCAGGCGTTGCAGGGGAATTTCTCGGTGGATTTGCCCTCACATTCTCATATTTCTGATTAATTTATTTATTCACAGGAAGTTAACCTATGACAGTAACGATGGCAGCAGGTGTGAGGGCAAACGTTTGCCCTCACACCTGCTGTCTCGTCCTGATTTCGGTTGGCTGTTTTACCTTTTTTTATCCGATACCCGATTGTCTCATTCCGACTTCTGCACGTAATACTGTGTGCCCCGTGCCGACCTTCTGCACGTTATTTTCAGCTTTTGGAGCGCACGTCCGAATGTGGCTACCTTGTTGATGCCCAGCTTGTCTTTTGTCTTGGTCTGCAGATGGTTCATTATCTGTATGGCGGTCAGCCATTCGCCTTCTCCCGGTTCTGCGGGGTGGAAGTAGCAGTGGAAAAGTTGTTCCAGAGGGCTCATCTGTTCAAATTCCTGGTTGAACTGTTTCAGTACGGCTTCGTCTTCGTCGTTCAGCCAGTAGCGTTCGCCGCGGCGAAGGGCGTCCATCGCCTGCGCATAGAGTTGTTTGTAGTTGACGGACAGGTTGGTGCGGATGGGTGCCGTCACCTCGATGCAGATGAAGCGGCGGCTGCCGGTGGGGTCGGTCAGCAGGTCCTTCCGGTTGCTGGTGCCGATGAAAGAGGCATACCGGCGCACTTCGCGGATGGCGTTGCCGTAGGGTTTCCGCAGGTTGGCGGCAGGCTTCTGGAGCAGGTGTTTCAGGAAAGCCTGCTGGTTGACACTTATCTGGTCGAACTCGTCGATGTTTATCAACAGGAAACGCCCCAGGTAGCGTTCCGCTTCCTGCCGGCTTTGGAAGTTCAGGCTGTCGGTATAGCCGAAACGCAGTTCCGGCGGCAGCAACAGGCGGCAAAACGTGCTCTTGCGATAGCCTTGCGCTCCTACCAGCAGGGGCGAGGTACAGTTGCCGTGCTGCTTGTCCAGCCCGCGCCAGTGTGCCACCATGCTGAGGAACCAGCGGTAGAACAGTTCCTGCCAATGCGGATTGGCGCAGGGTACCAGGTCGGCAAGGGCGCGGATGCGGTCTTTCCCGTCCCAATGTCCCGTGTCGTACAGATACTCTTCAACGGGGTTGTACAGGGGGACGAACTCCTCCGAGTTCAGGAAACGGTCTACGTCGCGGTCCCAGGCGCTGATGCCCTCTTTCAGGGCGCTGATGGCGATGCTGTTGCGCACACGCTTGTCCAAGGGCTTGAAGTAGAAGTGGATGGAGTCGCGCTGGCGGTATTCCACATCGTCCAGCACCGTGTTGTAGCGGAACTCGTAGCGGCGTTTCATGAACTCTTCCAGCAGGAAGACGTTTTCCTGGTCCCGGCTCAGGCTGCTCTTCCGCCCGAATCCTTTGCATTCCTGGTAGAGGTTGTGCAGGGTGAGCCGCACGGTCGATTCGTCCGCCTGGCGGTGATAGTGGATAAGGGTCTGCCGCACCGCTTCTTCCTCGGGGATGCCCGCCTTGTAGCACTGTTCGGCAAGGCGGACGAGCAGCGGTTGCAGGTCGTCTCCCCGTTTCCAATGCTCCATTTCGCGGAGCGCGCGGTTCAGGGCGGCTTCGTAGAGCAGTCTGAAGTTCTTGGCGGTCTCGTATCCGGGTGCCATGCGTGCCAGCGGGTTCTTTTCGCTCTGCCGGTGCTGCCTGAAGGTCTCCTCTTCGGGCATCGCGAGGGGTTGGGGCAGGCAGAAGGGGATTGCGTCGGGGTTGTAGTAGGGAGATTCGTCCAGTGTCATGCGGCAGCTTTGCGTCAGTGCAGGTTCTTTCAGCGTGATGTCGAAGGGCAGCATCGGCTGGTAGCACCGTACGGCGAGCCGGTAGGCATGGGCGTGAAACAGGGCTGCGTCGGTCTCTTTGTCGGGCACTCCTCCGTCGTCGGGCAGGGCAAACCGTACCCATATCTTCACGCTCCGTCCGCTGCATCCGCAGAAGGCGGCGAAGGTTTGCGGGAGCAGTTCCGCCTGCTGCTTCACGAACTCCACTTCGTGCCGTCCGGACAGCTTGTTCACCTCTATCTGCACCAGTCCGTTATACCGTTTCATCTGCCGCTCGCCGTTCTTGGTGCGGGTATATTCCACGGCGGGATAGAGGCGCGGCAGCTTGTCTATGTGTTCGTATTGGGCATACGTGCCCTCCAGCGCGGGCAGTACTTCCCGCAGGGCAGTGATGTGTCCGGCTTTTGTTTCGGTTGTCATTCTCTTGAATAATGTGTCTGTGTCGCAGGTGCTTAGAGCTTCCGCTCCGTTTCCTTTTTCTTTTTTGATAAGGGTGATTTTCATGTGTCAGTATCGATTTTGGTTATGATTCCGGCGTATTGCCTAATTATTGACGACTTTAATATTATTGATAAGTTTATGCGATTTTTCCGGTTTCAATTTCGGATTTGAGGAATTGGAATATATAGACAGCGCCCTGATAGTATAAACCGCATTCGGGGTCGTTGAGTTTGGCGAATGTGGCAGAGGAATACAATCCGTCAAGGGCGCGACGGACGTCCCAGCTGTATTCGGCCATAAGCATTTCTGTCAGTTCTGCAGCAAGGCATTCTATTTGAAACTGTATATCCTGAGTCATAGCTCGATGCGTTTTAGAAGTTCTACGGCGCGGGGAGTACCAAAGAAGTATTGAATGGCATGGTCTCCCTTAAATTTTAGTTCCTCAACAAGTGCGGTTGCTGAAAAAAACACGACAATGTCGGCTGTCCTTCATTCATAAAACGTGCAGTACGTATAGCCATCTCCATTGCTTGGTCAAGATTGGCATTGAGATAGAATCCTTGTCCAAAATCCTTGCCCCGTTTACTTTTGGAGAGGTCAATATGTTCAATGGTAGTATTTGAGCCGTGATAGAGTCTTATCATATCCACCCTCCTTTTCGGCTGCAAAGCACTTGAAGGTCTGAGACTGCATCGTCGATGGAGAGCGTATGTTCGGCGGCATAGCAGTCGAGAAGGAAATCTATGCCGGTAAAACGGCGCAGATAAGCGTATGCTTGTGGGTTGGAAAGCTCAAACCGTTGGGCGAATGCCCCGACACACGCTACCACATATTCGATTCTGTTAAATATTTCTTTCTTGTCCATAGCTATGCTTTGTTACATAAAAACTCGAAGCCATCCCCGGGTGCGCTGTTCTACGGGAAGCGTGGAAAATCATGTTAATTACAAAGGTAATGTTTTTTTTGTTTAAATAGCAAGGGCTAAGACAAAATCTTTTTTGTTTGGAAAATATCCTAATTCGCCGAAATATATCTTTGGATTTTTTCGATATGGCCTTCCTTTTCCGGTAATTTGGCAGCGGCTTCCACTGCTGCTTTTTCCCTTTCTTCTCCCAATAAACCAGGAGATTTCATTTGTTATTCCTCTTTATTTATTGTATCTTTGCTTGATGTTTGATAAGTGTTCACAACTGTGGATACTTCTGTTCACGGCTGTAGACATTTCTGTTCACAGCCGTGGAGATACCTATTCACTGCCGTGGACACTTGTCAAACATAAGGTCCGGACATAAGGAACATAAGGTCTGAACGTAAGAAACATACGGCCCGGACACGAGAAACATCAAGGGAGAACCGAAGAAACATACTTGCTTAAAACAAGAAAACTTACTTAAAAACAAGAAAACCATGGCGATATTATTTGACTGGTATGAGGACCCGCGGCCCTCAGACAAACAACAGGAACAGAAGACTTTGCATCCGCGCATCCGGCTGAACGGCGCGACGGGAACCAACGTGCTGCGGCGCCGCATCCAGGACCGCTGCTCGCTGACGGAGACCGATGTCACTGCCGTGCTCGACGCCCTGTCGCACATCATGGGAGAGGAACTGGCGGAGGGCAGGCAGGTGCACCTCGACGGAATCGGCTATTTCTATCCTTGCCTGACCTGCACCGAGCCGGTGACCGCCGATACCAAGCGCAAGGCGACGAAGGTGAAACTGAAAGCCATCAAGTTCCGCGCGGACCAGACGCTGAAAAATGAGTTCGGAACGCTCAAGGTGAAGTGCCTGAAAGGAAGCCTGGACTTCAAACGCCTGTCCGACGAGGAGATTGACCGGCGGCTGACGGGTTACTTCAAGGCCAATCGGTTTTTACGACGGGTGGACTTCCAGAGCCTTTGCGGCATGGCGAAAACAACGGCGATGCGCCACCTCCGCCGCCTGCGCAGCGAAGGAAAACTGAAAAACGTGGGTGGAACGATGCAGCCCATTTATGTGCCGGAAAAGGGGTATTACGGTAATAATTAGGATGTTATGCGGGGCAGTACGGCTGGCGGGTGTGAGGGCAAACGGTTGCCCTCACATCTGCTGCCATCGTTGCTGCCATACGTAAACGCCTGTGGATGAATGCGCAAGAGGTGATGGTGAGGATGTGATAGTAAAAAGGGGAGTAACTTCCTGACAGATGCGTTTTTGTGGCGTAATGGTATGGACGGTTACCCGTTTTTCTTGCCGGTTGATTGCGGCTACGCTCAATCTTGCTGTGCGAGCGTCTGCCGCAACGCTTCCCAGTTGTCGCAGAAAGCCTGCATGGACGGAAACAGCAGGTTGGCGCCTGCATCCAGCAGCACTTGTCCGTCCAGCGGACCGGTGTTGACGGCTACCGTAAATATTCCTGCCGCCACTCCTGCCTGTACGCCGATGGGGGCGTTTTCTACCACAATGGCTTCGTTGGCTCGCACACCCGCTTTTTCCAGTCCCATCAGGTAGGGTTCCGGATGGGGCTTGCCGTATTTCACGTCGAAGGCGGTCACCATGCGTTCGCGTTGGAACACACCGGGAAAGCTATGTGCAAGGCGGTCCAGCAGTGAGTGCTGTCCGGAGCCGGTCACCAGTATGGGAGTCAATCCTTCCGCCTTTATCTTCTGCAACACTTCCCAGGCGCCGGGCATAGGACCGGGTTCGGGATGACTGTTGAACTCTTCGGCCTTCTCGGCATAGATGCTCTCTATCATGTCGGGAGTGGCATTCTTGCCGTATTGCCGCTGGTATACGAGGTTGATGGTTGCGGCTCCGGTGCGTCCTTCGTGCAGGTAAGCCTCCTCACGGCTCAGGTGCAGCCCGTGGCGCTCCATCACCTTGTGCCAGGCATCGGCATGATAGGGCATGGAATTGAATAACACGCCGTCCATGTCGAAAAGGACGGCTTTCAGTCGGATGGCAGGATGCCCGTGCGCTTTCAGGTAACGGGCGATGGATTCTTTGAACACTTGGTAAATGGGGAATTGAGAATTAAAAGTAGAACATAGAGACACGGAGACACAGAGGTATAGGGTGTGAAGCCTGAATTCTGTATTCTTTTTGATAAAACACGGAGGCACAGAGACACAGAGGTACAGGGTGTGAAATCTTGAAAACTCTGTATAAAAACTCTGTGTCTCTGTGTCTCTGTGTTCTATAAATTACAGTAAATTACAGTCTCGCCCGGATAGCCTTAGACTCTTCTTCGTAGCCCGGCTTGTTCAGCAGCGCGAACATATTCTTCTTGTAAGCCTCCACGCCCGGTTGGTTGAACGGATTGACGCCCAAGAGATAGCCGCTGATGCCGCATGCTTTTTCAAAGAAATAGAGCAGTTCGCCGATGCTCTCTTCGTTCAGTGCGGGGATGACAACGCGCATATTGGGTACGCCGCCGTCCACGTGAGCCAGCTGTGTGCCCAGTTCTGCCATCTTGTTCACTTCGTCCACGTGTTTGCCGGCAAGGAAGTTCAGGCCGTCGAGGTTGGCTTCGTCCGAAGGAACCTGCAAGGAGTGTTGCGTCTTTTCTACCGAGATAACGGTTTCGTAGATGGTGCGTTCGCCTTCCTGAATCCACTGTCCCATGGAGTGCAGGTCGGTAGAGAAGTCGACGGAAGCAGGGAAGATACCTTTGTTCTCCTTGCCTTCGGACTCGCCGTAGAGCTGTTTCCACCATTCGCTCACGTAGTGCAGTTTGGGGTTGAAGTTCACGAGGATTTCAATCTTCTTGCCGTTCTTGTAAAGCTCGTTGCGGGTGGCTGCATAGACGGCTGCCGGGTTTTCGGCGAACGGTACGTCCATTCCGCAAGCCTTCTCCATGGCAGCGGCACCTGCCACCAGTTTCTCGATGTCGAACCCTGCCACTGCAATGGGCAGCAAGCCTACCGGAGTGAGCACGGAGAAACGTCCGCCTACGTTGTCGGGGATGATGAAGGATTTGTAGCCTTCGTTGTCAGCTGTGACGCGTGCGGCGCCCTTCTTGGCATCTGTGACGGCAACAATCACTTTCTTTGCCGTTTCTTTGCCGCGTTGGTCTTCGCATTGCTTCTTCAGCAGGCGGAAAGCAAGGGCTGTTTCGGTAGTAGTTCCCGATTTGGAGATATTGATGACACCGAATTTCTTGTCTTTTAGATATTCGGTCAGTTCATACAGGTAGTCTTCGCCGATGTTGTGGCCTGCATACAGGATAACCGGACCGGACTTCTTGTCTTGCAACCATGCGAAGCTGTTTGACAGTGCTTCGATGACGGCACGTGCACCGAGATAGCTTCCGCCGATTCCGGCGACAACCACTACTTCGCAATTCTCACGCAACACTTGTGCAGTAGCCTTCAGGTCTGCCAGGTGCTCTTTGGTGATGGAAGAGGGGAGATGCAACCAGCCTAAAAAGTCATTACCTTTGCCGGTACCGTTTTCCAATGCTTCCTGTGCAGCTTTCACTTGAGCTTCGTAGGCGGAAACATTTTCTTTGGAAATGAATCCAAAAGTCTTTTCAATGTTTAAGTTAATCATAATATTTGAGTTTAGAAGAAGCCTCTCCTCTGTTCTCTCCCAGCAGGGAGGGAAGAAGCGCGGTTACTTCGGTTTATATCAATCGTTTATATATAATTAATGTATGTCTGTATGATGTTAGGGGAAAGGCTCGCTACCTGAACGAATCTGTCAGCAACTTGATTTCAATCATCGGCGAGATACGTTCGTACAGGATGTTGTACACGGCATCTACTATCGGCATATTCACGTGATAGTGCTTGTTGATTTCCTTGATGCATTTGGTACCGTAATACCCTTCGGCTATCATCTCCATCTCTATCTGTGCGCTTTTCACGGAATATCCCTTGCCTATCATCGTGCCGAACGTGCGGTTGCGGCTGAAGTTGGAGTATCCCGTCACCAGCATATCACCCAGATAAACGGAATCGCTGATGTTTCTGTTCAGCGGATGTACGGTTTGCAGGAAGCGGTTCATCTCCTGTATGGCGTTGGACATGAGCACTGCCTGGAAGTTGTCACCGTATTTCAGTCCGCTACAGATACCGGCGGCGATGGCATAAACGTTTTTGAGCACAGAGCCGTATTCGATGCCCGCCACGTCGTTGCAGACGGAAGTCTTGATGAATGAATTGGCCAGACATCGGGAAAACTTCTCTGCCTTGTTTATGTCGGGACAAGCTATCGTCAGATAGGAGAGCCGTTCGAGTGCGACTTCTTCGGCATGGCAAGGACCGGCCAGCACGGCGATGTTCTCGGCAGGCACGCCGTATTCTTTCGTGAAGTATTCCGATACAATCACGTTGTCGTCGGGTACGATGCCTTTGATGGCTGTGATGATGAATTTATCTTTGATTTTGGTCTTCAGCTTCTTCAGGTGAGCTTTCAGATAGGGAGAAGGAGTGACAAAGATAAGCGTGTCCGATTCCTTGACTACTTCGTTGATGTTTGAGTTGAAATTGATACGTTTGGTATCAAACTTGACGCCCGTCAGGTAGGCAGGGTTATGACCGAGACGTTTGAAATCGGCAATGCGGTCGTCGCGCCGCATATACCAATTTATCGTCTCTTCTTGTGCCAATACCATCTTGGCGATGGCAGTCGCCCAACTTCCTCCGCCCATAATGGCTATCTTACCGGGTAGTTTCATTTGTTAAATTGAAAATTGAAAATTGAGAATTGAAAAATGAAAGAGAGTGACGAGAGCGAGACTCTCTTTCCTAATCCTTAATTTTCAGTAGGACTATTGATTTTTAATTTTTAATTCTCAATTCTTAATTCTCTCAATCCAACCCGCCACGTCGTTGACGCTGGGATTTGCCAGTTCCAATTTATATTTCTTGTTGATGCCGCAGATGTCCATGTGGAGTTTCTGCGGGTTTACGTCTTTCATGTCGCTCACCAGGTTGTAGCCTGCCTTCTGGATGACGGCCACCCACTCTTCGGCGATGCCTAGTTCCATGAATTTGGCAGGCGCGTCTTTCGGGGTTACCTTTTCGGGACGCATCTGCGGGAAGAACAATACTTCCTGGATGAATGCCTGACCGGTCATCAGCATGGTCAGACGGTCGATGCCGATGCCGATGCCCGAGGTGGGCGGCATACCGTATTGCAGGGCTTTCAGGAAGTCCTGGTCGATGAACATGGCTTCGTCGTCGCCCTTCTCGCTCAGTTTCAGCTGCTCCTTGAAGCGCTCTTCCTGGTCAATGGGGTCGTTCAACTCGCTGTAGGCGTTGGCAAGCTCCTTGCCGTTCACCATCAGTTCGAAGCGCTCGGTCAGGCCCGGTTTGCTGCGGTGCATCTTGGTCAGCGGGCTCATCTCTACCGGATAGTCGGTGATGAATGTCGGCTGTATGAAGGTGCCTTCGCAGAACTCGCCGAAGATTTCGTCTATCAACTTGCCCTTGCCCATGGTGTCGTCTATCTCCATCTTCAGCTCGCGGCATATCTGGCGGATTTCGTCTTCGCTCTTGCCTTCGAGGTCGTAGCCCGTCTTCTCCTTGATGGCTTCCAGGATGGGCAGACGGCGGTAGGGAGCCTTGAAACTGATGGTCTTGCCGTCTATCACGCTTTCGGTGCAGCCGTTCACGGCGATGCAGATGCGTTCAAGCAGCCGTTCGGTGAAGCCCATCATCCAGTTATAGTCTTTGTATTGCACGTAGAGTTCCATGCAGGTAAATTCGGGGTTGTGGTTTTTGTCCATACCCTCGTTGCGGAAGTTCTTTCCGATTTCGTACACGCCTTCAAAACCGCCGACGATGAGCCGTTTCAGGTAAAGCTCGGTGGCGATACGCAGGTAGAGGTCCATGTCCAGCGAGTTGTGGTGGGTGATGAAGGGGCGTGCGCTTGCTCCGCCGGGGATGGATTGCAGGATGGGAGTTTCCACTTCCGTATAGCCAGCCTCGTCCAGTGCGGCACGCAGCGTCTTGATGATGGTGGCGCGTTTCAGGAACGTCTCCTTGATGCCGTCGTTCACGATGAGGTCCACGTAGCGTTGGCGATAGCGCAGTTCCGGGTCATCGAACGAGTCGTAAGCCACGCCGTCCTTGTATTTCACGATGGGCAGCGGCTTGATGCTCTTGGCGAGCACGGTCAGTTTTTGGGCGTGGATGCTGATTTCGCCCATCTGCGTGCGGAACACAAAGCCCTCGATGCCGATGAAGTCTCCCAAATCGAGCAAGCGTTTGAATACGGTATTATACATTTCCTTGTCTTCGCCCGGGCAGATGTCGTCGCGGGTGATGTACACTTGGACACGTCCTTTGGAGTCCTGTAGCTCGATGAAAGATGCTTTCCCCATGACGCGGCGGCTCATGATACGTCCGGCTACGGATACGTGGCGCGGCTCGTCGTCGTCTTTGAATTCTTTTTTGATATCGGTAGAGAAGGCATTGGTTATATACTCTGCTGCGGGATAGGGTTCGATGCCCATCGCGCGAAGTTCATTCATGCTGTTGCGACGAATGATTTCCTGTTCACTTAGTTCTAATACGTTCATTTCGCTATAATTCACTCAATTTGGGGACAAAAATACGAAACATTTTTAAGATAGCGAACCTTTTTACCTTGAAATATGGGATTATGGCATGATATTACCCTCATCCTCATCTATCCATTCGATATGCGGCGAGAGCAGGGTGCGTCCGCTCACCTGTCCGTTCTGTTCGCGGAAGTACTCGGGGATGAAGCGTATCTGTACCGAGGTGATTTGCGCGGGGCCGACCGCTTCGGGGGTGTCCACGCCCGTGCCTTCCGAGCGGCAGGTGTAGTAGAAGGTCCCGATGCCTTTGAGCTTGACGGAGCGTCCGCTGCTCATCAGTTTGCCCAGCACAGGGCCTAAGTTCATCAACACCGCATAGGTGTCTCCCTGTGTCACCGTAGACATTTCCGACAGCAGGGCGGCTACGTCGTCCGTCGTGTAAGGGCGTCCTTTGGTGACGGCACGCGGGTGCCACTTGTTGTCTCCTTTCTGTTTTACTTTCTTGTAGAATGCCATATGTACTTGTTGTTATTCGCTTCCCGTTTCTGTCGGTAAGTTTGGTGTATACGCTATGATACCGAGATAGGAATCATACGGTATGATTGTAGGATTTGTTGGCAATGATTGTATGAATCATACCGTATGATTGTATGCCGGTCTGCAAAGATAGCATAAAGCATTGGTATTGGGTGCCGGTTTGGGGACTTTTTTAAGATTGGAAAGGATATCTGTATTTATATATCATTATAGTGATAGTTACATAGAAATTTATATGCTAATCTTCACTATAATGAATGTTAGTAGTGCAAATCTATACAATTTGCCCGGATAAAACTAATTTTTCGGGGAAAACTTTAATCGTCGGTTATTGTCCTCTCTCCGGAAATGAGTACCTTTGCACCCTCAAAAAGGTAAAAAGAGTATGACAGGACAAAAGACACCCACGGCGTTGGGTACGGAGAATATCGGTAAGTTATTGATGCAGTACGCCGTTCCGGCAATTATCGCCATGACGGCATCTTCCTTGTATAATATGGTGGACAGTATCTTCATCGGTCACGGTGTGGGTACGATGGCTATCTCGGGACTGGCGCTGACGTTCCCGCTGATGAACCTTGCCGCGGCGTTCGGGTCGCTGGTGGGGGTGGGGGCATCCACGCTGATTTCCGTCAAGCTGGGACAGAAGGACTATGACACGGCGCAACGGGTATTGGGTAACGTGTTTGTGCTGAATATCCTGCTGGGCGTGAGCTTTACGGTGATTGTGATGGCATTCCTCGACCCTATCCTTTACTTCTTCGGCGGCAGCGACGAGACGGTGGGCTATGCACGCGACTATATGCAGATTATCCTGCTCGGAAATGCCGTCACGCATATGTATCTGGGACTGAACGCGGTGTTGCGCTCTTCGGGGCATCCGCAGAAGGCGATGTATGCCACTATCGCCACGGTGGTTGTCAATACGGTACTCGACCCGTTGTTCATTTACGGCTTTGGCTGGGGCATCCGTGGCGCTGCCATTGCCACGATTCTGGCGCAACTCCTGTCGCTGATGTGGCAGCTCCGGATATTCGGCAATAAGGACGAACTGCTGCATTTTCATCGCGGCATTTTCCGCCTGAAGCGTAAAATCGTTTTCGACTCGCTTGCCATCGGTATGTCGCCGTTCCTGATGAACGTGGCGGCCTGCTTCATTGTCATCCTTATCAACCAGGGGCTGAAAAAGTATGGTGGCGACCTTGCCATCGGTGCGTTCGGCATTGTCAACCGGCTGGTGTTCATCGTGGTGATGATTGTGATGGGATTGAACCAAGGGATGCAGCCTATTGCCGGTTATAATTTCGGCGCCCGGCAATATGCCCGCGTCACCAAGGTGCTGAAGCTTACGATACTCTATGCGACCTGCGTGACGACTTTCGGTTTTCTGGTGGGTATGCTCTTCTCCGATAGTGTGGTGGGCATCTTTACTTCGGATGCCGAACTGATTGATTTGTCGGCAAAGGGGTTGCGCATTACGGTCATGTTTTTCCCTATCATCGGTTTCCAGATGGTTACGGCCAACTTCTTCCAGAGTATAGGAATGGCGGGTAAGGCAATCTTTCTTTCCCTTACCCGCCAGATGATGTTGCTGCTGCCTTGCCTGATAATCTTGCCTCATTTTTACGGTGCGGCAGGCGTTTGGTACAGTATGCCGATTTCCGATTTGCTTGCCGGTCTGATAGCCGGGGTGATGCTGGCAGGGCAGTTCCGCAAGTTTAAGGCAGCGGAACCATAGGCCGACGTCCGTGATTCAGCTTCAAGCCCTGTTTGTAGGCCTCCGGACCGTGGAGGTTCTTTATGTCCATTTCGCCGAGGTTCACCAGGATGCCGCGTGCCATGAGCCCGGCATCTTCGTTCGCCTTACGCGGCAGCGTCTCGGCTTTCTCTTTCAGGTCTGCCAGATGTACGCGGATGGCGGGGTGCGTGGCTTTGTCCAAAGAGAGGCACTCCAATAAGGAATAACCGATTTTCCGGTCGTCCTCTTTCGCCGGATTGTTCAGGCGCTCGATGCCTTTGGCGGTTTCTCCCAGACGGGCGGCGGCGTATGCGGCTTCGCAGGCGATGTAGGGGTCTGCATCGTCCAGCAGCGCGAGCAGGGCGGAGGGACAGCTCTTCAGCCGGCCTGTGGCTCCGAGTTGTGCCAGGCCGACGGATGCCCAGTAGCGCATTTCGGGATAGGGGCTGGAGAGTGCTTTCTCGAACACTGTGGCGTCGCTTGCCTGCGCTGTGCCAGCCAGTTCCACGAGGTTGTACAGTTCGTCCAACGGATATTTCTCTTTACGCACTTTGTCGTACAGCACTACATTCTCGCGCGAGGTGGGCATGAAGAAGCCCAGGTCTTTCGTAGAGCGGATATGCTCGGACAGCGCCTTGCGCATCTTGATCAGTACTTCCGCGTATTCGGGAGCATCGGACAAGTCGTTCAGTTCGCCCGGGTCTTTCTCAAGGTCGAATAGCATTTCGGCGGGATGGGCGCTGAAGGTCTGTGCCCAGTCGGGGTTGGTGTTGTGTCCGCCCAAGACCAGCTTGTCCCATGCTTTGTTGGAGGGCATACCCCATTGGTAGTAATTGCGCAGGGCGAACTGGCGGTAGGGTATGTAGCTGCGGATGTACTTGAAGCGTCCGTCGGTGGCGGCGCGTACCGGCATGAAGTGGTGCAGCTGGTTGGCTGCCAGCGCGAACTGGATTTCCCGTTTCTCGTGCGATGCGTATTTGCCGAATAAAGCCTTGCCTTGCATATGTTTGGGCGGTTTCACGCCTGCAAGGCTCAGTACGGTAGGACCTAAATCGGTGAAGTTGACCAGCGAGTAGTCTTTGCCGGAAACCCTTTCTCCTGCCAGGTGTTGCCATTTGGGCGGGAAATAGGCAATCAGAGGCACTTCCAGGCCACTGTCGTACAGATAGCCCTTGCCGCGCGCAACACAACCGCCGTGGTCGCTAAAGAAGAAAATAATCGTGTTGTCGTCCAGTCCCTTCTCTTTCAGGTCTTTCAGGAAGAAGCCCAGCCAGGTGTCCACGTCTTGCACGGCTTCCAGATGGCCGGCATAGTCGGAGCGTACTTCGGGCAGATCGGGCACGTACGAGGGCAGGGTGAGCAATTCGGGATAAATGCCTTCGGTGGTATAGTCTCTTCGTCCGTCGGTGTGGAAGGTGCGGACGCGTCCCATATGCGAGGTCACGGTGTTGTAGACGGCAAAGAACGGCTGGTCTTTGCCACGCTTCGGACTGTTGTAGGAGGCTTGTGTCGTACATTCGTCCCAGCAACTTTTGTTGTCCGTCGTAGAGTTATAGTGCGTCTTGCTGTTGTTGGTGCAGTAATATCCGGCATCGCGCAGCCATTGCGGGAAGAATATGTTTGCCGGCGTGTCGTAAGACACCGGGTGGACATCCATGCCATAGGTTGCGGAGTAGCAGCCGGTGATGAGCGACGAACGTGCGGCCGAGCTTTGCGGAGCCACCGACCATGCGTTCATGAATTGTATGCCGTGGGCGGCAAGGCTGTCTGCGTTGGGGGTATGCACGTCTTTGTTGCCATAACAGCCGAACTCGTATGCGCTGGTGTCTTCAAAGGTGAGCCAAAGAATGTTAGGCCTTTCGTTTTTCTTGTTGTCTGCTGCATAGGTTTGGACGGTATGTAGTCCGCAGAATGCAGTACACATGAATAGAGGTAAGTTTTTCATAATCTATAATTGGTTTTTAAACGGTTGCTAAGGTAGGGCATTTGGGCTGATGAACGGACCTTATATGTTTAAAATACTGCTAATATTGTTTTCGTGCACGATTATTCAACAAAATTGATGGGGATTCAACAAATTTGTGGGGCAGATAGACGTATCTCGCCGTGTATTGGAAGAAATAGTAAGGATATGTGGCTGAAATGCCCTAACTTTGAAAAACAAATCTGACAATATGAATGACATGAAAAACATCGTTTCGATAGCGCTTGTGCTTGCGCTCTCTTTCTTCGGACAAGTACGTGCCGGAAGTCCGGCTTATTCTGACAACTCTCTGCGTGATGATGCTGAAAAACTACTGGTGGAGTGGGTGGATGCCTTGCTGGCCTATCAATGTGAAGGGATGCATCCGGCACTTGAGGGCGGCTTTTTGTGTCCGGCCTGTGCCCGTATCCATGGACGGATAGGAGACACTGTGCTGCCTTTGATGTATCTGGCAGATAAGACCGGCAACAGTAAATACCTGCTTGCCGCCAAGAAGCTGATGCGGTGGATGGAAAACGTGCATCGTCCGGACGGGTCATGGATGAATGACGTGCACGTGTCGGATTGGAGCGGCACGACTGTGTTTGCCGCAATAGCCTTGTATGAGGCGTTGCACTATCACGGGCACCTGCTGGACGATTCGACCCGAAACCACTGGAAGCAACAACTCTTGGAAGCCGGTGAGTTCATGATGCGCAATCCCCAGATGTACAGCCGCCGTATGCAGGGAAAAATGAAACGGCTGAATAATGTGAACTATTCCGCTTCGGTCACTTATGCCCTGCAGGCTCTTGGCGATATGTTCAATCGTCCTGATTTCAAGGAAGAAGCCCGGACTGTGGCTTCGGACTTGAAGAATTTCTTCACGGAAAACGACTGCTTCCTGTATGGCGAAGGCCCTAAAATATGGAGCCCGACCAGGAACGGTTGCCTTCCTGTCGATTTGGGTTATAACATCGAAGAGTCATTGCCCAATCTCGCCTATTACGCACTGATGGTGGACGACCGGGAATTGCTCTCCATTGTGGAACGTTCCATGAATACCCACCTGGAATTTATGCTGCCCGATGGGGCGTGGGACAACAGTTGGGGAACGCGCAGCTTCAAGTGGACCTATTGGGGCGGACGCACGAGCGACGGTTTTATGGGTGGCTATTATGCTTTGGCAAATCGCCATCCGGAGTATCTGGAAGCTATCCGCCGCAACGTGCAGCTGCTGCAAAGGTCGACTGTCGGCGGACTGCTTCATGCTGGCCGTGACTATCGTGCCTCAGGGATTCCGGCGTGCATCCATCACACCTTCGGCCATGCCAAGGCTCTGACTGCTTTTCTGGAATTGCCTGCCGCCGGTGTGGCGTCGGGAAATGTTTTGCCGCGTGATGCGGAGTATGGCGTAAGGTTCTTCCGCGACATCCGTACGTGGCTGGTTGCGGAAGGGGCATGGCGGGCCACTGTTACAGGCTATGATGCCGAGTATAAAGTAAAAGGAACTCATCCTATGGGTGGGGCGGTCTCGTTGTTGTGGCACAGGCAGGCCGGTCCCATATTTGCCGCTACCATGAACCGGTATACCTTGATAGAGGCACCCAATATGCAGAGTAATAGCCGGAAATATATCATGAGCGGAACTCCCCGGGTCGAAATGATGCAATACGGGACTGTTTATAGCAATCTTGATGACTTGAACACGGATATCACTTATACCAAAGAAAAAAGATGCACACCGTTTCCGGGTCAATACGCATTTGGTGGACATCGAACAGCAGGCTCCCGTGCAAGGTCCGATACCGGTAAGTGTGGATTATGTTTATTCCAAGCAGGGAATGACCATACAGCTGGAGCATTGTCCTCATTCCGCCTGTTTGGTCTTGCCGGTGATTGCCTCACCCGCCGATATCGCCGAAATCGGTCCGAGGGATATGTGTATCCGGAAAACAGACGGAACGCTGGAGATAGCCTGTGTGAATGGAGTGCTGAAAGTTGCTCCGACGGATGATGACGGGCGCATATTTAATCCCGTACCCGGTTTCTCTTTTATTCCTTTACAAGTCTTTCCGGAAAGTCCTGATAAAAAAATAGTGGTTAAAATCATGTATAATTAATATATTTTTGTTTCTTTGCCTTGCTCTAACAATACTATATAATATATGAAGATGCCCCGTTTTTTGCTGACGTTGTGTGGAATGTTGTTTGCCGTCATCGGATTTGCCGATGAGATGGATGGAATGCGTTTCACTCATATAGGTCTGGAAGAAGGATTGTCGCATAGCACAATATTTGGAATCAACCAGGACAAAGAAGGAAATCTGTGGTTTGCCACTTATGACGGCCTGAACAAGTATGACGGCTATAATTTTACAGTCTATCGTCATCAATATAAGAATCCCAAGAGCATCGCCAATGATATTACCCGTTGTGTCGTCATCGACGACGACAGCCGTGTTTGGGTGGGTACCCGGGACGGGCTTTCGCTCTATAACCGTCGTCAGAATGAGTTTGCCAATTTCTATTACAAAAAGAAAGAGCAAAATGTAGCCGTCACGAACATTGTGCCTTTGCAGAAAGATTGGCTTATGCTTGGAACGGCAGAAGGGATTTTACTTTTTGATGTGCAAGACGGGCGTTTCATGAGCGACACTTTGTCAACGGCGTTGCATCTGTTGAGGCCGTCAACGCTGGTCAGGCAGGAGGATTGTGTCTATATCGGTGCGGAGGGTGTGGTGTATACTTATTCCTTACGGGACGGTTTGCTGAAAAAGTTGGTGGAACTGCCTGCCAAGATTCAAATAAACGGAATTCTGAGCCAGATGTCCAACCGGATATGGATAGCAACCGAGGGCAACGGTCTCTATTTCTACGATTTGAAGAGCCAACAGCTGAAGGCCTATCGTTATGAGGACAAGGCTTCCGGACTGAATTCCAATTATGTACGTTCGTTGGCGTTGGATTGGGAAAACCATTTATGGGTAGGAACCTATAGCGGGTTGAACATCTATGACGAAAAGAAAGATTGCTTCTCTTCCATAGAAAGTTCTATGAACCAGGCGGGTGCTTTATCACAGAACTCAGTACGCTGTATCTTCAGGGATTCGCAAGGCGGTATGTGGTTGGGGACGTATTGGGGCGGGCTGAATTATTACCATCCTCTGTGCAACCGTTTCCAACAGATAAAACACATCCCTTTCTGCAATTCGCTGAGCGACAATGTGATTAATTGCATTGTAGAGGATAAGAATGACAACCTGTGGATTGGTACAAGTGACGGCGGCTTGAATTTCTATGACAGCACGACCAAGACCTATAAGAACTATCTGTTCAATCCGGACGCTTCGGAAGGAGTTCCCTTCAAGGATATCAAGACGGTGTATGTGGATGAGTCTGCGGATAAGATATATGTAGGCGCCCATGCCGGAGGAATGATGGTGCTACATCGTAAGACGGGGAAGAAAGAGTTTTATAATCAGCAGAACAGCAACCTGCCCAGCAACCATATTTATTCCATCATATCGGACGGGCAAGGCGGTCTTTGGATAGCTTCTTTGGATTGCCTGTTGCATTTCGATATTGCCGGGAAACGCTTTACAATCATAGATAAGGATACGGAGGGCCACTCCATGCGGAGACAAAACCTTCTGTTGTTCAGAGATTCCAAAAGGCGTATATGGGTCGGTGGCAAAGTGGGGCTTTCCGTATATAACCAGCAGGATATGTCTTTGCTGCCTAATACGGATTTCCGGATATCCACGGCTTTGGAACACTCTTTTGTGAACTGCATCCATGAAGCTTCGTCCGGTCATATATGGATTGGCACTCGTGACGGACTTTTCACTTTGCGCGAGGGTGACAAGGAACTGTTGCAATATACAACGGATGACGGTTTGCCCAGCAATGTCATTTATGGAATCCTGGAAGACGGTTACGGACGTTTGTGGATAAGCACCAATCAGGGATTGAGTTGTTTCAACCCGAACAGCCGGAAGTTGCGTAACTTTACCGTTGTAGACGGCTTGCAAAGCAACCAGTTTACTACCGGCTCTTATTGCCGTGCGAGTAATGGTGCCATGTTGTTCGGCGGAATCAATGGAATCACTTTATTCCGTCCGGAAACCCTGATAGATAATCCTTATACTCCTAAACCGGTGATTAACAAACTGCTTGTGTTTAACAAGGAGGTGCTTCCGAACGACGAGACCGGCATTCTTAAAGAAAACATAGAGTGTGTAGACCATATAACGTTGAAGTCTTCCCAGAATTCGTTCTCAATCTCGTTTGTCGTATCCAATTATATAGCGGGCATCCATAATACTTTTGCCTATAAGCTGGAAGGATATAATGAGGAATGGTACAGACAGAGTGATATAAGTCCGGTCTCCTATTCCAATTTGCCTGCGGGGGATTATACCTTCCTTTTGAAGGCTGCCAATAATGATGGCAAGTGGAGCAGGGAGGTGGCGGCACTTCGCATCCGGATACTTCCGGTGTGGTACTGTACCTGGTGGGCTCTCTCGATTTTTGTGTTGTCTTTTATCCTGCTGATATTTGCCGTGTTCCGTTTCTTCTGGCAACGCAAGAGTATGCAGGCGGCAATTCGTATGGAGAGGCTGGATAAGGAGAAACGGGAAGAAATCAGCCAGATGAAAATCCGCTTTTATATCGATATCTCCCATGAACTCCGTACTCCTCTTACATTGATTATAGCTCCGTTGCAAGAGCTGCTTAGTAATATTACTGGGCACTGGGAACGTGAGAAATTGTTGTATATTCAACGAAATGCAAGGAGATTGTTGCATTTAGTAAATCAGTTGATGGATTATCGGCGGGCAGAGTTGGGTGTTTTCGAGTTGAAACCGATATATGCCAACGCTTATAAAAGAGTACTGAATATCTTCTTGAATTATGAGAGCTTGGCAAAACGGAAAGATATAGATTATAATTTCTATTCGGAATTGCAGGATGATGATGTCTTGTTTGATGGGACTTACTTGGACTTGATTGTCAATAACCTGTTGTCTAATGCATTTAAGTATACGGAAGATGGTGAAAGCGTTTCCGTCAAACTGTATAAGGAAGACAAGAGTGTTGTCTTGCAGGTCATTGACACGGGAGTGGGTATATCCGAAGACAAACAACGGAAAATTTTTGAACGTTTTTATCAAATAGAAAGTGCTCATGAGGGTAGTGGTATCGGACTTTCTTTGGTTCAACGTTTAGTTGAGTTGCATCATGGGCAGATAACATTAGTAAGTGAGGTCGGTAAAGGGTCTACTTTCTCTATTTATATTCCTCAAGATAAGTCGGTGTATAGTGCGGAAGAACTTCTTGGAAGTCAAGGTGATTCGGAAGAGCAACGTGTTTACTCTACGAATGCATATGATGTGTATGTTGATGATGCGGAGATGATAGAAGCAGAACCTGATGAAAAAAAAGAAGAGAGTAAGCATGGGACAATTCTTATAGTAGAAGATAATGCTGAATTGCGGCAATACTTGTCAAATGGTTTGTCTGCCCAGTTTGGTATTATAGAAGCGGAGAATGGACAGAAGGCATTGGAACTCTTAAAAGACAATGAGGTGGACTTGATTCTTTCAGATGTTATGATGCCGGTGATGGATGGGGTTAAGTTCTGTAAATTGGTGAAGCAAAACTTGAGGACTTGCCATATTCCTGTGTATCTGTTATCTGCCAAGGTGGATATTAAATATCAATTGAAAGGGTTACAAGTAGGTGCAGATGATTATATCCCTAAGCCATTTTCGATGGAGATTTTAGTAACTAAGATTCTGAATATGTTACGTACCCGTTATCGGATTTTCGAGCATTATTCCAATACGACTGAAATAGAACCGGAGAAGATAACGAACAATGCAATGGACGAGGAGATTCTGAAGAGAGCTATTGCTGTCGTGGAAAAGAATATGGGCAATGTTGATTTTTCTACAGAACAGTTTGCTAGTGAAATGAATATGAGCCGTTCTAATCTTCATTTGAAGTTAAAAGCGATAACAGGTAAGTCTGCTATTGACTTTATACATAAGATTCGTTTTAATCGTGCTTGCCAGTTATTGAAGGAGGGGAAATATACTGTTTCCGAGATTAGTTTTATGGTAGGATATAATACCCCATCTTATTTTGCCGCTCGTTTTAAGAAGTATATAGGATGTCTGCCTACGGAGTATGGAAAGAAATGATTTGGGGTTCTTCTAGCTGTAGTGTGGGGCGTGTGTGTCAATGCTTTGTACAAAAATAGTATTTGATAGACAATAATAGCATCCGATTTGTGAAAAAGTACAGAAATGCAGGACAATGTTTTTGGGATTTTTCAGAAGTATATCGTATGTTTGCTTATAGAGATTTTTACAGAATGTTAAACCTTAGATTTATTGGATTATGCACAAAGTTAAAGGAGTAATTATGATTATCCTTGTTTTTGTCAGTATGGTTACATATGCACAGAGCATAGTAGTTACTGGTAAAGTGATTGACAGTGAAGGATATGAAGTTATTGGTGGTAGTGTCACTCTTAAAGGAGCATCCGGTGTTGGAACAGTTACCAATGTAGATGGACGTTATTCTTTGAAAGTGAATGATGCATCTAAAGATGTGTTGGTGTTCTCTTACGTTGGTATGACATCTAAAGAGGAAAAAGTAAGTGGACAGAATGTGGTCAATGTTACATTGGAAGCGGATGCGGTTATGTTGGATGAAGTTGTTACGATTGGTTATGCAACCGTTAAGAAAAAAGATTTAACCGGTTCTGTATCTTCTGTTAATTCAAAAGAATTGGCTGCGGTACCTATCTCAGATGTCACTCAGGCATTGAGTGGTAAGGTTGCGGGTGTACAGGTCATTCGCTCTCAAGGTTCTCCGGATGCTGATGTTTCAATAAAAGTACGTGGAGGTACTTCCATTACCCAAAGCAATGAACCGCTTTATATCATTGATGGCTTTCCCAGTGAAGATGGCTTAAAAGGCATTGAATCTAGTGACATTGAGTCTATCGACATTTTAAAGGATGCTTCTTCTACGGCTATTTATGGAGCCAGAGGTGCCAATGGTGTGATTTTAGTTACTACAAAAGGTGGAAAAGTCGATAAGTTCAATATAAGTTACGATATGTATGTCGGTTTCAAGAAAGTCAATAAGAAATATGATTTGCTTGCAGTGGACGACTTCGTCAAACTGGAGTATGAACGTGCCATAGACCAACCGGATGTCATGCGTGACTATACTATTCCCACTTATGGAACTTGGAATGAATTTGAGGGTCTGTATGCTAATCGGAAGGGTATAGATTGGCAGCAGGAGGTTTTTGAGAACCATTCGGCAACTACTCAACAACATAAGTTTACGATTAGTGGCGGAAGTAAGTCATCGCAATATATGGTTACGTATACTCGCAATGACGATAGGGGCATATGGTATGGAAGCGGTCTGAAAAGAGATAATTTCCGATTGAAGCTGCATCAAGAACCTGTTTCATGGCTTAATTTCTCAACCAATGTCAGTTATATCGACGAGAAGACTACAGGCTTGGGAAGCCTTCAGGAAGGTGGGTCGTACAGCCGTATGCAGCACGTGATTCAGTATAGGCCGACGATTGGTAAGAATGGGAATGATACACAATTATTGATTGACGATGACGACCCGGTATTGATGTTGGAAGGTGCCAGCCAAATGCAAAGTCCGATTGCTTCTATTGAAAGTGAGCAGATTAACAAACGTAATCGTATTCTTTCCATTAATGGGGATGTGCAAATTAAAATAATGAAAGATTTGTCGTACCGTGCTACTGTGGGAGTTCGTAAGCGTACGATAAACGAAGATGTTTTCTATACTGAAAGGTCTAAACAGGCAAAAAATGCAGGAGCTCCTTATGGTTGGAAAGAACTGGAAGAACAGCAAAGTTTCATGTATAATAATGTTCTTACCTATGACAAGTCTTTTACTCCGTCCCATCATCTGACGCTGGTTGCCGGACAGGAATTTATTGAATATAAGACTGACTATTTGAGAACAGGTGCCCGTCAGTTTGAGAAAGTCAATTTCGGTCTGGCAGATATGTCTTTAGGAGCAAATCCGGATAAGGTCATAACACGTCTTGAGAGTAATAGGATGTTGTCTTATTTTATGCGTGCCAATTATAATCTAAGGGAAAAATATTTGTTTGCGGCTTCTTTGCGTACAGATGCATCCAGTAAATTTGGAACAAACCATAAATGGGGAGTCTTTCCTGCCGCATCTTTTGCATGGAGAGCTTCGGAAGAAGATTTTATTAAACAATTAGGAGTTTTCTCTAATCTGAAACTTAGATTAAGTTATGGTACTGCCGGTAATAATAAAATAGATAATTACTTGAGTCTGTCTAAGATGGGGTCGGTATGGATTCCATACAATGGTACAAGTACTGCATCTGGTTTCGTAAGTAAACAGTTGTATAATCCTGATTTGCAATGGGAAACTAATGTGACCTCAAATTTGGGTATTGATATGGGGTTTTTGAATCAACGTATTCAGTTGAGTGTGGATTTATATAATATTGAAACGAAAAATCTATTGTTGGATGCGCCTATACCACTGCTGTCTGGCTATCAGTCAATGATGATTAACGCAGGAAAGACAAATAACAAAGGTATTGAGATTGCTATTACTACTCACAATATACAAACAAAAGACTTCACTTGGAGTACAAATCTTAATCTGTCACACAATAAAAATAAAGTGAAAGCATTGTATAACACAGACTATATGGAACTGATGTCTAATTGGGCTCAGACGTCGGAGTTCAATAAGGGGGATTATATGATTCGGGTCGGACAACCCTTGGGACAGATGTACGGCTATCGCTTGAAAGGGATTTATACGGTGGATGACTTTACTTATGATGCAGCTCAACAAAAATATATTGTAAAGCAGGGGATACCTTATGATAAGAACTTCTATCCGAAACCGGGATATTGGAAGTTTGAAGATATAGATGGCAATAAAGAAATAACCGAGGAAGACAGGACGATTATAGGTAATGCCAATCCTAAAATCTATGGCGGGTTGACAAATACATTTACGTGGAAAGGTTTTGATTTAAGTGTGTTCTTAAACTTCTCTATCGGAAATAAGGTATACGGAGCAAATAGGATGTACTATACTAAGTTTAACAATCGCTGGAGAAATACCTTGAAGGATGAGGCGATGAACCGTTTTACCGTAATCAATGATAATGGTGAATATATTTTGAATGATCCTCAACAACTTTCTGCTGTTAATCAGGGACATAACTATGTTTCAGTAGAGGGCAGTTCCAGTCTTTATTTCCACTCCGGATATGTAGAAGATGGGTCTTTCCTTAAGATTAATAATGTATCTTTAGGTTATACGCTTCCTAAAGAACTGGTTCGTAAGATAAAACTTTCTAATATACGTTTTTATGCTACAGGATATAATTTATATACATGGACAAAGTATTCCGGATATGATCCGGAGGTCAATACATACGCTAACAACGGATTAACTCCCGGAATTGACTGGGGAGCTTATCCTTCTGCTGTCTCGATTGTATTCGGAGCGAATATTACTTTCTAAATTCTTAATCATCTTATTATGAAAATTATGAAAACATTATATTGGAGATTGGCTATTGTGCCTATCGTTGCATTCTGTTTGACATTGTTCTTTGCTTCATGCGGGGATTTTTTAGCGGAAAAGCCATACGACTTTTATGATGAACAAGACTTTTACAAAGACTTATCGGAATTGGAATTGGCTGTGAATGGTGCCTACGAAGTATTAAGTCAAAAGATGACATACGGGCATTTTATGCTGGTGAATGACTGCGATACGGACTTGAGCCACATAAAAGGTTCGGGAACGGGGCATACTGCCCGTGACTTGGGGCATTATAATATATATACGTCACATAATTGGATTGAAGAGGCGTGGGGGTATTATTATGCGGGAATTGACCGTGTGAATCGTATTATGGCGAATAAAGAGCGTGTTGAGATACCAGATGAAGCCTCGCGGATAACTTTTAAGCGTCTGATTGCAGAAGCCAGACTGTTACGGGGAATTTGTTATTTTGATTTGGTACGTATATGGGGAGATGTGCCTTTAAAGTTAACTGCATCTGACAAGACGGAAAACTTTGCTGTGACTCGTACGGATAGGGAAGAGGTTTATCAGCAGATTGTAGATGATATGGAAGCGGCTGCCGCAGATCTTCCATGGCATAATGAAGTCAGTTCGTATGAAGGGCGTCCGACAAAGGGAGCCGCAATGGGCTTGCTTGCGCGTGCCTATTTATTCCGGGCCGGGTATTCGCTGCATCAGAATGGAAAGATGGAACGGCCGGATAAATATCTGGAATATTATAAAAAAGCGAAGGAAATATGTGCGGAATTGATAAATTCGCATCGTCATGCTTTAAATGCCAGCTATGAGAAGGTGTTTAGGAATGTATGTGAAAGTGTCATGGAACCCAGTGAAGTTATGTATGAAGTTCAGTTCTATAATCCTTCGGGAGAAAATGATCATAGTAGCAAGATAGGCTCTTATAATTCTCCCGAGATAAATCGTAACTCTTCTTACGGTTTGGGGAATTCGTTTATTAAAACAACTCATTTTGCTTACGACCTTTATGAAGAAGGTGATATCCGTAGAGAGACGGCTATTGCTACTTTCAAAATAAACGCCAGTGATAAAATCATTGAGATTCCGCGTAATGAGAGTTATACATGGGCTCCGGGAAAGTGGCGTAGAAACTGGATTCCGGGTCCTCCAAAAGATTTGGAAAACATGGATATCAATTTCATACTTTTGAGGTATTCGGATGTGCTTTTAATGTATGCGGAAGCGGTCAATGAGGTGGATGGTCAATTGGATCAGTTGGGAATAGAATGTCTGAATCAGGTTCGTAGAAGAGCCTATGGATATGCTCCTGCTACAGCAAACCCGGAATTTGATTTTACGGTAGCGGACTTTCCCAGCCAGAAAAGTGTACGTGATTATTTGTTTGTTGAACGTGCAAGAGAGTTGTGTTTCGAAGGTTTCCGCCGTTATGATTTAATTCGTTGGAATAAGTTGGCCGAGACGCTTGATGATTTTGCAACGAAGTTTAACGTGGCTGTTGCGGATGGGACATTGAAATCTTATGTATGGGCGGCTGGCAAGTATTTTAAGGCAGGTAAGCATGAACTATATCCTATTCCGTCTTATGAGATTCGTGAAACAAAAGGGAGCTTGGTGCAAAATCCTAATTATTGATTGTTGAATGAAAACTCTTGTTGTGTAAATATCGTTAATCGTATGAGAAAGTATTTCTTTATCTTATTGTATCTTTTCGTTAGTTTCGGTACCGTTGAGGCACAAAATATGAATGATTCAATTCGGGTCTTATTTATAGGCAATAGTTATACCCATTTTAATAAGTTGCCGGAAGATATACAGAAGATTGCTGCTACGCAAAAGATAAAGTTATCATATCAGGCTTGTGTCAGGGGGGGATATTCTTTCAAGAAACATTTGCAACAAAAAGAAGAGATAGAAATAATCAAGAAAGGAGTATGGGATTATGTGATACTTCAGGAACATAGTGAGGCACCTGCCAAGCCAACCTCTGTTGTCGCAGCGGAAACATATCCTTGTGCGCGTACGTTGGATAGCTTAGTCCACACATATAATCCTGAAGCACACGTCATCTTTTATATGACATGGGGGCATAAAGATGGTTGTTTGTCGCCGATTCCTAATTATCCTATTATAGACACATATACGGGTATGCAGGAACGTTTGAAAACGAGTTACTTGGAAATGGCGTATCAGAACAATGCATGGTGTGCTCCTGTGGGGATGGTGTGGCAACAAGTACGTAAGGAGCGTCCTGATTATGTATTGTATTCCCAGGACAGAACCCATCCTTCTCCTCTCGGCACTTATCTGGCGGCTAATGTGATTTTCTCAACAATACACCAAAAGCCCTATCAAACTTCGTATGTAAAAGACCTGCAAGCTGAACAGGCCGAGTATATACAACAGATAGCGCAGAAAACAGTATTTGATAATTTGAGATTGTTGAATATTGATAATGAATAATGGTTATGCGGATATATGTATTTCAGTCTCTCTTTCTGATACTTGTCATTTTCCTGTCCGCTTCATGCAGGCAACCCGATATGTCGGGAATCTCCATAGCCAAGGAAGACAGCCTGCTGCACGAAGGGAAGGTAGTCGAGCTTTTCAGGCTGACTAACCGCAACGGGATGACGGTGAAAGTGACGAACTTTGCTGCTTCCCTGGTGTATGCCGCCGTTCCGGACAGGAACGGAGTGGCCGAACCGGTCGTTTTAGGGCTCGACAGCCTGCGGCATTACCTGGGCAGGCAACCTAAGCTTGGCGCTACGGTGGGACGTTTTGCCAATAGGATTAAGGATGCGGAGTTCAGGCTGGACGGAAACGTATACCGCTTGGAGAAGAACAGTAAGGAGCACTCCATTCACGGCGGTTCCAAAGGTTTCAACCAACAGGTTTTCGAAACGAATACGTGTTACGTGGCCGGAGATACGGCGGTTGTCGTTTTCAGGTATCTCAGTCCGGATATGGAAGGAGGGTTTCCGGGAAATCTCGACCTGACGCTGGCTTACAAACTTACTGCCAATAATGAGATTATCCTGGACTACACCGCGTTTACGGACAAGCCTACTGTAGTCAACCTGACCAACCACAGCTATTTCAACCTGACGGGATGCAAGGAGCCAATCTTGAATCATTATTATAGGATTGAGGGCGACTCCATAGTATCGGCAGACTCTGAGGGAATACCGACCGGCAGGTTCGCGCCTGTGGCAGGAACGGATTATGATTTCACAACCTTGCAGGCTATCGGGCAGCGCGTCGGACGGTTGGGGAGAGGATACGACACCAGTTATAAGTTTGATAAAGCGCCGGACGCCTTGGCACTTGCCGCCGAGGTAGTGGAACCCGTTTCAGGCCGGGTGCTGAAGGCTTATACCACCGAACCGGGGATGCAGTTTTATACTCCGGCCGCCGATTTGGGTTATCTACAGGCGGCAGGCGGATTACGCTATGGGAAGTATTTCGGGTTCTGCCTCGAGATGCAACATTTCCCCGATTCCCCGCACCATCCGCAGTTCCCTTCCACCGTATTGCTGCCGGGAGAGACTTACCGACAAATTACGGTATATAAATTTGAAATATTACCTGAAACAAACTAATTTTGCATTAAAATTATCGATTATGAAAATGAGAAACTGGAAAAAGTATGTATGTTTAGCTGGTATTTCACTCCTGATGTCTTCTAACCTGTATGCAAGCCGGACCGGCGATGGCGAAATGGGCGGGACTCCCGTCAAGAAGACTCGGAGTGCAACCTTCGTCAGTGGAGACAAGGCATGGGAGCCTGCCGGGACTGGCGTGACACGGCAGATAATGGGCTATGACGGGCAGGTGATGCTGGTAAAGGTGAAGTTTGAGAAGGGAGCTATAGGCACTCCTCATACCCACTACCATACGCAGACCACCTATGTGGCAAGCGGCAAGTTCGAGTTTACGGTAGGTGATGAGAAGAAGATTGTGAAGGCGGGCGACGGCATTTATATCGAACCGGATGTTCTGCACGGTTGTGTCTGCTTGGAACCGGGGATACTTATCGATTGTTTTGCCCCGATGAGAGCCGATTTCTTGAAATAAATTTAGTCTTTATTTTACCCATCCCCCCCCCCCCCCCCCCC